>Ga0206939_10006_pt1 | contig 74576 bp, 70 predicted proteins | sample Alteio_BWOrgHeat_10_FD_152921 | JGI IMG/M metagenome (GOLD analysis project Ga0206939, IMG submission 152921) | Enriched cells from forest soil in Barre Woods Harvard Forest LTER site, Petersham, Massachusetts, United States -... | ecosystem: Environmental > Terrestrial > Soil > Temperate forest >... | reverse complement strand
TGAGTATTCCAAAAATTCTTGCGGCGGCGCAGCAGACGGGCGCGAACGCTATCCACCCCGGTTACGGATTTTTGTCGGAGAATGCGGAGTTTGCCGATGCAGTCGCGAAAGCAGGGCTGATTTTTATCGGTCCTCCGGCGGCGGCTATTCGCGCCATGGGCGGCAAGAGCGAATCCAAGGCGCTGATGGAAAAAGCCAGGGTGCCGCTGGTGCCGGGCTACCACGGTGATAAACAGGACGAGAAATTTTTATTGGCGGAAGCGGAGAAGATCGGCTTTCCTGTGCTGATAAAGGCTTCTGCAGGCGGCGGCGGGAAGGGGATGCGCGTTGTCGAGAACGCCGGCGACTTCGCCGAAGCGCTGGCCGGCGCGCAGCGCGAGGCAAAATCATCCTTCAATAACGAAAAAGTCCTGATCGAGAAATATCTGGTCAATCCCCGCCATGTGGAGATTCAGGTGTTTGCGGACCAGCAGGGCGACGCGGTTTACCTGTTTGAACGCGATTGTTCCATCCAGCGCCGCCACCAGAAGGTGATGGAAGAAGCGCCTGCCCCCGGCCTGTCGCAGGCGACGCGGGAAAAGATGGGCGCGGCGGCTGTCGCGGCGGCGAAAGCCATTAATTACGTTGGCGCAGGCACAGTCGAGTTTCTGCTCGATGCAAAAGAGAATTTCTATTTCATGGAAATGAACACGCGCCTGCAGGTCGAGCATCCCGTCACGGAAATGATTACCGGACTTGACCTCGTGGAATGGCAGATCAAAGTGGCGCAGGGCGAAAAACTCCCGCTGGAGCAAAAAGACCTTAAAATCAACGGCCACTCCTTCGAAGTGCGTTTATATGCCGAAGATCCGTCCAAGGATTTCCTACCCGGCGCGGGACAAATCCAGTTTCTGCGTTTCCCGATGGAAAGCGACTGCGTGCGTGTCGATACCGGCGTGCGCGAGGCGCCGTTTGGCAACGGAGATGTCATCTCCATCCACTATGATCCCATGATCGCCAAGATCATCAGCTGGGGCAAAGATCGCGCCGTCGCCCTGCAGAATATGCAGGAAGCACTGGACGAAACACATATCGCGGGGCCGAAATCGAATATCAATTTCCTGCGCGCACTGGTGCGGCATCCGGCCTTCAAATCAGGCAAGGTCAATACGCATTTTATCGCCGACCACCATCATGCCCTGCTGCCGGAGAAAACGGCCCCGGCGCCCGAAACGCTTGCACTGGCCTGTCTTGGCCTGCTGGCGCAGCGCGGCGAGCAATCCTCCACCGATCCGTGGAGCGATCTTTCCGCATGGCGCATCGGCGGAAATTCTGCCGACAAATTCAAATTCAAGGATGAAACCGGCGAATACGCGCTGACGGTGCAGTATCCCGATCTAAAGATAACATTACCCGACGGCAAGACCATACAGGCCCATTATACGCTGTCTTCTTACGATATGGGGTTCGAGGCACGGCTTAACGGTAAGGAATATGATGCCGCCGTTCACCAAAATGGCACGCGCCTGACAGTCATGTACGAGGGCCACAATGAAGAACTGACCTATCTCGATCCGCTGCACGCCGGCGAAAACACGGATGAAGCCGCAGGCAAGCTGACGGCACCCATGCCCGGCAAAGTGGTAGCTGTGCGCGTGACTCTTGGCACCAAAGTCAAGAAGGGCCAGCCGCTGATCATCGTTGAAGCCATGAAGATGGAGCATACGATCACCGCGCCCACGGACGGCATTGTCGAGACGATCAACGCCAGCGTCGGCGATCAGGTGGATGAAAGACGGGAGCTGATCGTTTTCAAGGCCGGAGGAAAAAGCTGATGGCCTCGCTTATCACGCTCATGGGGATTATTGCCGTTGCCGTGATATTCTGGCAGGAACGCAGCCTGGGCGTGTCCGTGATGCCTACGACGCCGCAAGTATCGCGCCTGCTTATGGCCGAATGTCCGGCGCAGGTACGCGGCGATATTCTGGAGCTTGGCTCAGGCTGGGGCGGGATGGCGCTGAAACTCGCGCATAAATACCCGCAGAACAGGGTGATCGGCTATGAGATGTCGCTCCTGCCTTACTGGATTTCCGTTATCCGCTCGAAACTCTTTTCATCCGGCGGAAACCTTAAGTTTGTACGGAAGAATTTTTATAACCCCAGTTTTAACGATGCAGGGCTGGTGATGTGTTACCTCTCCAATCCGCATATGGCGAAGCTTGAGGGAAAGTTTTTACAGGAACTGCCGTCCGGTGCGCAGGTCATCAGCAGCACTTTTCACTGTCCCAACTGGCAGCCCCTTCGCACGCAGGATATCGTGCGGTTATTCAACGCGCAGATTTTTGTTTACGAGAAGAAATGACCTCAACATATCCGAAATCCGTGAGCATCGTCGAAGTCGGCCCGCGTGACGGGCTGCAGAATGAGAAATCGGCTATTTCCGTTGAAACACGCGTTGAGTTTATCAATCGCCTGTCTGAAACAGGGCTGAAGACGATAGAGGCGGGGGCTTTCGTCTCGCAAAAATGGGTGCCGCAAATGGCGGATACGGACAAAGTCTATGCCGCCATCAGTAAAAAAACCGGCATCAGCTACCCCGTTCTTGTCCCCAACGCGAAGGGGATGGAAAGCGCCGTTGCGGCAGGCGTGAAGGAAATTGCCGTATTCGCCGCCGCATCCGAGAGCTTCAGCCAGAAAAATATCAACTGCTCCATTGATGAAAGCCTTGAGCGTTTCAAGCCCGTCATGGCAGAAGCAAAAAAACAGGGCATCAAAGTGCGCGGTTATGTTTCCTGCGTCCTTGGCTGCCCTTATGAGGGCGAGGTAAAGCCCGCCGCTGTCGTAAAAGTCGCCAAAGCGCTTTACGATATGGGCTGCTACGAAATCTCTCTCGGCGATACGATCGGCACCGGCACGCCGGTCAAAACACGCGCCATGCTGCAGGCGGTGAAGAAGGAAGTGCCAGTTGCGGCGCTGGCCGTGCATTTTCATGACACCTACGGTCAGGCACTAGCCAATATTCTGGTTGCGTTAGAAGAAGGAATTGCTGTGGTCGATAGCGCAGCAAGCGGACTCGGCGGCTGCCCTTACGCCAAAGGCGCTTCCGGCAATGTTTCTACCGAAGATGTGCTCTACATGCTGAACGGCATGGGCATCGATACCGGCGTCGATATCAAAAAGCTCGCCGCAGCAGGCCGCTTCATAGCCGAAGCCCTGCACCGCCCGACAGTCTCAAAAGTCGCGCAGGTGCTTGCCAGCGCATCTTGACACGGCACATTACAAGCTTTAGTTTATGCCAATCAAAATAAGAAGGAACTGCCTATGAAATCCGAAATCCAGACAGCCGTGAGTGATATCAAATCCTCGCTGGAACTGTTGAGGAGGCATCTTTGACTGGGATCGCGCGCTTCACAGGCTCGCGGAGCTAAACGCTCTCGCCGAAGATCCCAAGCTGTGGGAAAATCAGGAACGCGCCCAGAAACTCCTTAAAGAACGCACCCGGCTCGAGACGCAGATAGGCGCCGTTAAATCCCTTCAGGCTACAATGGATGACAACATCGGCCTGATCGAACTGGGCGAGATGGAAGGCGACACATCAATTGTCTTTGACGCCGAAAAAAACCTTATCACCCTGAAATCCGAAGTCGCCAAGCGCGGTCTTGCCAGTTTGTTATCCGGCGAACTGGACGCTAACGATGCCTATCTGCAAGTCAATGCCGGCGCGGGCGGCACGGAATCCTGCGACTGGGCCAGCATGCTTTTCCGCATGTACATGCGATGGGCGGAGAAGAAGGGATACAAAATATCCCTGATGGACAAGCAGGACGGCGAAATTGCCGGGATCAAGAACGCCATCCTCGAAGTCAGCGGAGAGAATGCCTATGGCTGGCTCAAGTCTGAATCCGGCGTACATCGTCTTGTGCGTATATCGCCGTTTGACTCGAATGCGCGGCGCCATACCAGCTTCTGTTCCATTTCAGTGACGCCGGTGGTCGATGAAAACATCGACATCAAGGTCGAGGATAAAGACCTGCGCGTGGACACCTATCGTTCGCAGGGCGCCGGCGGCCAGCACGTCAACAAAACGGATAGCGCGGTGCGACTGACACACTTGCCGACAGGCATCGTCGTTGCCTGCCAGAACCAGCGTTCGCAGCACCAGAACCGCGCGCATGCCATGAAGATGCTGAAGGCCAAACTTTACGAACGCGAAATGCAGGCGAAGCAGGCGCTGAAAGACGCGCAGGAAAGCGCCAAAACCGATATCGCCTGGGGTCACCAGATCAGGTCATACGTTTTGCAACCTTATCAGCTGGTCAAGGATCTGCGTACAGGCCATGAAACATCTGATACAAAAGGCGTTCTCGACGGCGACCTCGACCCGTTTCTTGAAGCTTCCCTCGCGCAAAAACTGACCGACAAGAAAGACGGAAAGAAAGTCGTTTACGAAGATCTGGATTAAGGGTGAGGCTGCGGTGCGTGGAGCTGCTTCAGAACCTGTTCCGATGATGCAAAGACAACGCCCGCTCTTAACATTTCCTGCGCAGCCTTATCCCTGTAATAAGATGTGAGTCTATCATTACCCGCTAAATCATCTAACAGGCATACTTCAAAACCAGCCTTACGCGCATCCAGAACAGTTTCCCTGACACAGGCCGCCTGATTGAATCCGCATATCAGCAGTAATTTTTTATGTTCTTTCTCAAGGATTTCCTTGATATTGCTGCTTTTGAAAGCGGAATTTGTACTCTTGGCTATAAGAGTATCCTTATCATCAGGCATGAATTTGTAAAAATCGACTTCCGAAGCGGGTTTTGCTCCCTGCAGCGAGAAATAAACGGCATAGACGGGAACGCTGGCCTTCCTGAATTCGGGAACAAGAGATTGAATACGTTCTGATACAACTTCGGTTTCCTTGCTACCGCGTCTCTGCCAGGCCTCCGGATCACAATATTCTTTCTGCACGTCGACTACGAGCAAGGCCACTTCGCCTTCGTATTTCAGCTAAGCGCTGACAGAACTTCCTGCTGAAGCGAGGCAGATGTTTCCTTGATACGTTTGGCAAGATTATTTGTGGTTTCTTTTTTATCTGCTGAAGGCGCGGAAGTATTTACAGACATAGTTATAGTCTCCTCAATTCAACATAAATAAAATAGATGTCCATATTATTTATACATTAGGTTAAACCAAGAAGATAAAGATGATATTTTATAAAATATGACAATATCAGACGATGTATTTAGTCATAATTTTGTTCCAATGTGAATCGTCGCAATCCCGCCGGATAAATTCACAAACCGCACCTGCTCAAATCCCGCCTTTTTCATGCGCGCGGCGAGCTCCTTCTGGTTCGGAAACTGGCGAATGCTTTCAACGAGGTATTGATAGCTCTCGCGGTCATTGGCGACGAGCGCGCCGATTTTGGGGATCAGACGGAAAGAATATTCATCATAAATCTTGCGCAAAGCCGGATTGATAACCTGACTGAACTCGAGACAGAAAAACTGTCCGCCCGGTTTAAGCACGCGGTAAGATTCTTCCAGCGCATCGTCAATTTTCGGCACGTTGCGCAGGCCGAAAGATATTGTATACAAATCATAGCTGTCATCCGCAAAGGGCAGAGACTCTGCATTGCCGACGACCCACTTAAAGCCCTTCAGGTAACCGCGATCAATGGCGCGGTCTTTGCCGACGTTGAGCATTTCCTTGTTGATATCGCAGACGGTAATTTTTGCTTTTGCTCCGGCGCGCGCACGATAGCGGAAGGCAATATCGCCCGTGCCGCCGGCAACATCGAGCAGGCTTTTATCGGGCGAAGGCCGTAGCATCGAAACAAGTTTATTTTTCCATAGCCTGTGAATGCCGCCTGACATCAGATCATTCATCAGGTCATAGCGGCTGGCGACGGAATCAAAAACGGTTTCAACCAGACGCGCTTTTTCGCCCGGCTTGACCTGCTTGTAGCCAAACCATTGAGATTCTTTATTTTTGTTCTTTGATCGTGCTATCATTATGGTGGGGAGTATAGGCGTTCCATGGCGTTTTACAAGGCAATCGCGACGGTCGGCGGATTTACACTGGCAAGCCGGCTGATGGGCTTTGTCCGCGAGGTGCTGACCGCCGGATTTCTGGGGGCGGGGCCGGTGGCAGATGCCTTCTTTATCGCGCTCAAACTGCCCAATTTTTTCCGGCGCATTACGGCGGAGGGTGCCTTCAGCGTTTCCTTCGTGCCGATGTTCTCCAAAATACTTGTCGATGAAGGCAAGGACGAGGCCAGAAAATTCGCCGAGGAAGCGCAGGCTGTCATGCTGGCAACGCTGGTGCCTTTCACCATCTTCTGCATGATAGCGATGCCTTGGGTGCTGTATGTGGTTGCGCCCGGCGTGCATTGCGCGCCAGCGGATACAACCTGTTCAACCGAGCGTTATGACCTGGCGGTGAGTTTTTCGCGCATCACTTTTCCCTACATTCTGATGATGTCGCTGACGGCGTTGCTGGGCGGCGTGCTGAATTCGTTCGGGAAGTTTGCCGCCTTTGCCTCGGCGCCGATGTTCTTCAACGGCGTATTGATTACCGCGCTGCTTTTCGGTTCGCGCTTGTTTAGCAGCGGCTATGCGCTCGCATGGGGGCTGGCCGCCGCGGGCGTCGCGCAGTTTGTATGGATGATTTATAATTATAAAATGATCGGCTATGTGCTGATGCCGCGCCGTCCTGTCCTTACAGTGCGCATCCGCAAGCTGTTTAACCTGATGATACCGGGAGCCCTTGGCGCGGGCGCGGCGCAGATCAACCTGTTCGTCGATATGGTTCTGGCCTCGCTGCTGCCGGTCGGGTCTATTTCATTCCTGTACTATGCCGACCGGCTCTATCAACTGCCGCTGGGTGTTATTGGCGTGGCGATCGGGACGGCGCTGCTGCCGATGCTTTCACAGGCACTGAAATCCGACGATAAAAGCGAAGCCGTCAAACTGATCGGCCTTGGCTTTGAAACCGGGCTGCTGCTGTCGCTGCCGGCGGCGATAGGGCTGACCGTGATTGCGGGCACGATCATGTCCGTCCTGTTCGAGCACGGCGCGTTCAGCCATACGGACAGCGTCCAGTCGTCGCACGCACTCATCGCTTATGCGATAGGCCTGCCAGCCTATGTACTCTCCCGCGTTTTCAGCACCGCCTATTTCGCCCGTCAGGATACAAAAACGCCGGTCAGGTTTGCCGTGACCTGCGCGATCATCAACACGGCTCTGGCCCTGCTGTTTATTACGCCGCTGCAGCATGTCGGCATCGCGCTGGCGACAGGAATCACCGCCTGGATCAACCTGGCTTTGCTGATGCGCGGGCTGCACAAGAAGAAGCACCTCGACCTGCCGCTCAATTCTGTTAAAAGATCAGGCTTGATCCTTGTTTCCGGCCTGATTATGGCGGGCGTGCTCTGGGGGCTGAACTCTTGCGTTCTGGATCCCCTGAACGGCGGGCTATGGCATAAAACGCTGGATTTAACGGCTTTGATAGGAGCAGGGGGCATCAGCTATTTTTCCTGCCTTTATGCCTTCGGGATATTCAACAAACAATCGATAAAAGCCCTATTCCCAAAACGAAAAAAACAGGACACAATTGAAGCAGTACAAAGGATAGAGGGGCAATAAATGCGGAAACTTTTCTTCACAGTCATGCTTGTTATGGGGTTTGCCAGCGCGGCGCAGGCCACCTCGAATTCCTACGTCTGGAAAGACGGCGTGAACGGTTTCACCTTCTCATTCCCCGACAGCTGGGGCGTCCAGACAGCGGATTCGCCGACCACGCGCGTCAGGATCGCAGGCCCGCTCAACGAAGATTTCGCCACCTGCCGCGTGAAGGCGGAAAAAGACGGACGCCTGAAAATTTATCCCAAGCACCTTATGAGCGAAGCAGTCTACGAAACGCTCGGGCGCGACTTCTGGGAGAAAGAAGTCGCCAGTCAGGACAATGCCACCATCACCGATATCCGCGGTCCGGCCAGCCTCGGCGGCAAGGGCGATGCGACCGCGATCAAGGAATCTTTTGTGCAGGATAGCGGCAACGGCAAGATCAACATGTACGGCGAGCAGATCGGCAGCATCTACGGGGATACCCGCTATGTCGTGAGCTGCTCTTCAAGGCTGGAACAGTTTCAGAAATACGCGCCGGTTTTCGCCACGATCATGGGCTCCGTCGATCTCGACCCGCGGTATCATCCCTTTGCAACCGGCTACTACCGCGACTTCCTCGCCGACCCGCAACTGGCTCTCCCGCGCACCAAACCGGGCACCATCATCCCGAAGAACCAGTTCACGCTGCAGACGATACACAGTAGTGATTGATTCTTGATCCTCTCCCTCTGGGAGAGGAAGGGGCCCGCGTAGCGGGATGGTGAGGGTACTGTGTTTACCCCTCCGCCGCCGCCTGCATCTCGCCCAGTTCCAGCCATCTGTTCTCCGCTTCGCTCAGTTCATCCCGCGCGTAGCCGAGGCGGTGAGAGGCGTGGTGGAAGGCGTTTTTGTCTTTGGCGTAGAGGTCGCTGTCCTCCAGAATCAATTCCAGATCGGCGATTTCTTTTTCGAGTTTCTGGATCTTTTTGGGCAGGTTGTCCAGCTCGTATTGATATTTATAGCTGAGTTTCTTGTAAACTTTCGGGGCAGCTACGGGTGGTTTCTCTTCTTTATAGCCTCCGTTTCCCTGCGAAGGCAGGGACCCAGCTTTTTCAGGCTTCTGGACCCCTGCCTTCGCAGGGGAACGGGCTAATCGCGTTTTCTCTTTCTGCGCCTCAAGATAGTCCGTATAGCCGCCGATATAGCCTTCAATAATGCTGTTGCCTTCGAAGGCGAGGATCTTCGTGACCGTCTGGTCGAGGAAGTCGCGGTCGTGGCTGACGACGATCAGGGTGCCGCTATACTGCGAAATGATTTCTTCCAGCATATCGAGCGTATCCATGTCGAGATCGTTCGTCGGCTCGTCAAGAATCAGGAAGCTTTTCGGATCAGCCAGAACCTTCGCCAGCATCAGCCGGTTTTTCTGACCGCCGGAGAGGGTGCCGACCTGCTGATCGACAAGGCCGGGATCAAACAGAAAATCCTTGAGATACCCGCAGACATGCCGCGTTTTGCCCATGACCTTCAGGTGATCGCCTCCGTTGGGGCAGAGGGTGTGCTGCACCGTCCAGTCCGGCTTCAAATCCTTGCGCTTCTGGTCGAAGTAGGAGAACTGCAGATCCTTGGCCAGCTTGACCTTGCCCATATCCGCCTGCAGCTCGCCCACCAGCAGGCGCAGGAAAGTCGTTTTGCCGGAGCCGTTTTTACCCAGCAGCCCGATACGATCGCCGCGCATGATGCGCATGCTGAACTTGTCGAGGATCGGCTTTTCCTTGCCGTCATCCGCGATAAACTTTTTATCAACCTTGATAAATTCGGCGACAGTTTTCGAGGTTCCCTGAACATCGTCCATATCGCCGACAGATATCTTCGACATCATGGTGCGGAAGGCGCTTTTGTCGGCTCTCAGCTTGTCGCGGGCAAGCTTCATTAATTCCAAACGGCGGACGTTGCGTTTGCGCCGCGCGCCGGGGCTGCGGCTGGCCCATTCGACTTCCTGCTCGATGATTTTCTCGCGGTTCTTCAGCTCACGCGCTTCCTGCTCCAGCAGGCCGGTTGACCATTCATCAAAGTGCGAGAAACCCTGCGAGCAGACTTTCATCTTGCCGCGATCAAGCCAGAAAATCTTGTCGGAGATATTGGCGAGGAAGGTTTTGTCGTGCGATACGCAAACAACCGCGCCGCGATATTGCTTCAGGTAGCGCTCCAGCCACTGGATAACATCGAGATCCAGATGGTTGGTCGGCTCGTCGAGCAATAGAATATCCGGCTCCTCCACCAGCGCCCGCGCGAGACATGCGCGCCGCACCTGCCCGCCGGAAAGCATCTCCATGCGCGCCCCGGGATCAAGTTCCAGCGGCTGGATAATCATTTCGACCTTGTATTTGTGCAGCGCTTCCTCACCCCCGGCCTTGATCTGCTCAAAAACGAAATCGTAAACGCTCTGGCCGGGCGTCGGGATGATCTCCTGTTTCAGATAGCCGACAGTGACGCCCTGCAGCTTCCAGTGCTCGCCGCTGTCCAGCTCCTTGTCGCCGGTGATAACGTTCATCAGCGTCGATTTGCCGGTGCCGTTCTTGCCGACAAGACAGATTTTATCGCCTTCATGGATGTGGAAGGTCATTTCCTCAAAGATGGATTTCTCGCCGAAGGCGATGCTGCCTTCCAGAACGCTGAGGATGAGTGAAGAGGCCATTTTTCCTTTAACTCCCTCTCCTTTTGGGAGAGGGCCGGGGTGAGGGTACTTCTTGCAGCAAGAGATAGTACCCTCATCCTAACCTTCTCCCAAAGGAGAAGGGATAACTTATGTTGTCTCTGCGGTAATCCACTGCATAAAATCAGCGCTGCCCGCCGTCACGGGCAGGGCCACGATACAGGGTGTCTCGTCACTATGCAACGTCTTCACCCGCGCTTCGACGGCAGGGAAAAGCTCCTCCCGCGTCTTGAGAACTTCAGCCCGCTGCTCGATCTTGCCCTGCCAATGATAGAGAGACCTCACGCCAAGTTGGATGCTGGCGCAGGCCGCCAGACGCTCCTTTACAACGGCGCTGGCAATCTTCTCCGCTTCGGAATCGGAAGGGACGGTCACGTAAATGAAAATAACAGACATGCCGAGACACTAAACATATTATCAGAATATGTCAACAAAGGCTTAAGAAGCAGCGACTTGATCTTCGTCTTTCTTCTTTTTGCTTTCCTTGGTCTCTTTATCCTTCACCTTCTTCTTGTCGGAGAAGATGATCATCGGCGGGGTGTTGTTGATGACGTTTTCAGCCTTCACCACAACCTCCTCGGCGCCTTCCATGCCCGGCAGATCGAACATAGTGTCGAGCAGGATGATTTCAAGGATAGAGCGCAAACCGCGGGCGCCGGTATTACGGGTGATCGCCAGCTTGGAGATTTCCAGCAACGCCTCGTCCTGGAAGGTCAGCTTCACGCCTTCGATATCGAACAGGCGCGCGTATTGCTTGATGAGCGCGTTCTTCGGCTCGGTCAGGATCTTGACCAGCGTTGCCTCATCGAGATCGCCCAGCGTCGCGATGACGGGCAGGCGGCCAATGAACTCGGGAATCAGGCCGAACTTCAGCAAGTCTTCCGGCTGCACCTCTTTCAGGATTTCGCCGGTGCGGCGTTCATCCGGACCTTTGGTGTCCGCGCCAAAACCTATCGAGCTGTTGCGGCTGCGGCGGGAGATAACTTTTTCCAGCCCTGCGAAAGCACCGCCGCAGATAAAGAGGATGTTCGTCGTATCAACCTGCAGGAATTCCTGCTGCGGATGTTTGCGGCCCCCTTGCGGCGGAACGCTTGCCATCGTGCCTTCCATCAGCTTCAGCAATGCCTGCTGCACGCCTTCGCCCGACACGTCGCGGGTAATGGAGGGGTTATCGGACTTGCGGCTGATTTTATCAACTTCATCGATGTAGACGATGCCGCGCTGCGCGCGTTCGATGTTGTAGTCACAAGCCTGCAGAAGTTTCAGGACGATGTTCTCGACGTCTTCACCGACATAGCCGGCTTCGGTCAGCGTCGTGGCATCCGTCATCGTGAAAGGCACATCCAGAATCCGCGCCAGTGTCTGGGCGAGGAGGGTCTTGCCGCTGCCCGTCGGGCCTAACAGCAGGATGTTGGATTTGGACAGTTCGACTTCGCTGCCTTTTGACAGGCCTTCATCAATACGTTTGTAATGGTTGTGGACGGCAACGGAGAGGACGCGTTTTGCGCGGTCCTGACCAATCACATAGTCATCCAGAACTTTTTTGATTTCGCGCGGCGTCGGGATTCCCTTGCCGGATTTTACCAGCTGAGTCTTGTCCTCTTCCTGGATGATATCCATGCAGAGTTCAACGCACTCGTTGCAGATGAATACATTCGGCCCTGCGATCAGTTTCCTGACCTCATGCTGACTCTTACCGCAGAAAGAGCAGTAAAGTGTATTTTTCGAATCCCCTGATGCTGTTTTGCTCATCCCGTTTTTTTCCTTTTTAGTCGGCAGCCCTAACCCACAATTCTAGGATAGAACAGCCGAGAGAGATTGCCAACATTCTTGAACGGAATATTTTTTACATGCAAGCATGTATAGATTTCCGCCGCAATTACTCCTATTTTAGCACGAGGTACCCTTAAGAAAGCGTGAACTTCGGAATATGAATATAGAAGAAATTGTGGATAACTTCGGCTTGTTCGAGGATTGGGAGGACAGATATCGCTATCTGATCGAGCTTGGCGGTCGTCTGCCGTCCATGGATGAAGCCCTCAAAACCGAGGAAAGCAAAGTCAGAGGCTGTATGAGTCAGGTCTGGATGGTGCTCGGATGGGATAAAAATAAAAGACTTTCCCTGCTTGCCGACAGCGACGCCCAGATCGTGAAGGGCCTGATCGCCGTTTTATACGCAATCTTTCACGGGAAAACAGCTTCCGAAATTGCCACGGTCGATATCGAGCAAATTTTTGGCAGGCTGGGACTCGACCAGCACCTCAGCCCCAACAGGCGTAACGGCTTTTATGCGATGGTGGAGCGTATACGCTCTTTTACGGCGCAATATAAGTAATACTGTCGACCAGCTTTTTGTAGTATTCCTGAAAGCCCTTGTTTTCAAGGCTATACAGCACCTGCACAACCAGAATGGATTGCTGCCCCGTCAGGTAATGTATGGCGGCGAAAGCAGGATGGTGGTGCGTATCAAGCGTAAAGCCGCTGAAAGTGGCCCATTTCAAAGTGCCGGCGCCGGGCGAAAAGGCGAATTGTGCATTGTCCAGTGGCGTACCTGTGTATTGCTTTGCAAGCATCGCCTGAATTTTTTCTTTAGTCAGTCCTTCAAGAAAGCTTTGCTTTGCCTTGAGAAAAGTGATTTTCACCTCGAATACTTCTTCCGTATCCATATCGAGGCGCCTGAAGATGGCCAATTCGCCAAGGGCTGAATTTTCACTCGGGGGATTCTCCAGATAAGCCGTCGTATCCGGTGATTCTTCCCAGATCGTTTTTACGCGGGGCGCTTCGGGAAGCATAACGCTGTATTCGGCATCATCGTGCGCATAATTGTAATAAGCAGTCTGCGCCATCTCCACGGCATGCGCGGGAAAGGTACAGAGAAGGCAGGCGATAATCATGCTAAAAAATATTTTTGGATAAATTGTCATTTTAAAACCTCTTTTACTTTCCATTCAGACGGATCGGCCTGAATTTGTTCTCCGTTTGCCATATTTTTAACTTCATGCGGCTTTCCATCCTCGAAAGGGGGAAACCACACATAGGGAATTCCTTTACGTTCAGCATAAGAAAGCTGTCGTTTCACTTTGGAATCACTGTGAAAAAGTTCAACATTGTACCCGCGCTGGCGGAGAGTATGCGCTGTCGCCGCCGCCTCGGGACGACGGCTCTCATCCGGCAGAACAACCAGAATCTGTGTCGGCGATTTTGCGCCGGGCTTGATATAACCCTCATCAAGCAGCATGGCGAAGAGGCGGGTCAGGCCGATGGACATGCCAATGCCGGGGAGTTTCTGGCTAATAAAAGAACCAGCAAGATCGTCATACCTGCCGCCGCCACCGATCGCCATCGGCTTGCCCTTGAAGCGCACCTCAACCACAGTCCCCGTATAATAATCCAGCCCGCGGATGATGCCGAGATTGGCGATGACGGATTCTTTGGGGAGGTGTTTTAAATTATCCATAACAAACCTAAGCTCGCCGAGACCCAGCTCAAGCAATTCGCTCATAACGCCAAGCCCGCGTACTTTGTCTGCAAAGCTGTTATCGGCAGACTGTATCTGCACGATAGCCAGACATTTTTCGGCGAGGGATGTATCGCCCTGAAAGCTTTCAGAAAGAATTTTTGTGACTTTCTCAATGCCGATTTTATCCAGCTTGTCGAGCTCGCGCGTCACAAACGGAATATCTTTTATTCCAAGCCCCTGCAGATACCCCACGATAATCTTCCGGTTGCTGATATGCAGCTCGACCGGCGGAATATCCAATGCCTGATAGGCTTCAAACATCACGGCAGGGAGTTCCGCATCGAAGTGCAGCGGCAATGAATCAACATTCACAACGTCTATATCGCACTGGTAAAACTCGCGGAAGCGGCCTTTTTGCGGACGTTCGCCACGCCATGATTTTTGAATCTGGTAGCGCTTGAACGGAAAAACCAGATCATTGAAATGCTGCGCCACATAGCGCGCCATCGGCACTGTCAGGTCAAAGTGGAGGGCGAGGCGGGACGTATCCTTATCACGCTCGTCCGCCTGCAGGCGCGTCAGCGTGTAAATCTCTTTTTCCGTTTCGCCGCCTTTGGCCGTCAGGGCGTCGATTTCCTCGACCGAGGGCGTCTCGATGGAGCAGAACCCGTAACGTTCGAAAACCCCGCGGATTTTATCCAGCCACTGCAATTCGACGGCACGGTACTCTGGCAGCCATTCCGGAAAACCGCTAATTTGCCTCGGTTTATAAACTTTCTGCTCGGACATTTTAAGTTGGCTACCCCATTCCCATTTTGAGCGTCCAGAGTAACAAAAAATGCCAGCCCGTACAATGAAGCCGCTTTATTTATTCATAATATAGACGTGCCAATTGTATTCCGTTACGTAAAAAATTCTGGACAAATGAATACTGAATATGCTTAATAAATAAACAAGATTTTTTTGACTGTTATCAAAAGTTACGGAACTACATGGGCAAGAATCTTTATATCAAAACGTGGGGCTGTCAGATGAACGTCTATGACAGCAAAAAAATGGCGGATGTACTGGCTCCGCTTGGCTATGCCGTTGTTGAAGAGCCGGATAATGCCGATTTGATGATTCTGAATACCTGCCACATCCGCGAAAAGGCCACTGAAAAAGTTTTCTCTGATCTGGGCCGTCTGCGCGAGCTGAAAGAAGCCAAGGCCGGAAAAGGGGAGAAGGCGCTGATCGCCGTTGCCGGCTGCGTGGCGCAGGCAGAGAGCGATGTGATTCTGCAGCGTGCCAAATACGTCGACATGGTCTTCGGCCCGCAGACCTATCATCTGCTGCCGGAAATGATTGTGAAGGCGACAGGCGGCGAGCGTGCCGTATATACGGATTTCCCTGTTGAATCAAAATTCGATCACCTGCCGGAAGAATCCGCCGCGCAGGGGCCATCGGCTTTCCTGTCGGTGCAGGAGGGCTGCGACAAGTTCTGCACTTTCTGCGTGGTTCCCTATACGCGCGGCGCGGAATTCTCCCGTCCGCCGGAGCAGGTTCTGGATGAAGCCAGACGCCTTGTCGATCAGGGCGCAAAAGAAATCACGCTGCTCGGCCAGAACGTCAACGCCTATCATGGCGGAAGTCACGATCTCGCGCAGTTGATTGCCGATCTGGCTGAAATCAACGGCCTTGAACGCATCCGCTACATGACGTCCCATCCACAGGACATGAACGACAACCTCATTTATGCGCACCGCGACATCGCGAAACTGATGCCCTTTATGCATCTGCCGGTGCAAAGCGGCTCCGACCGTATTCTGGAGCTGATGAACCGCAAGCACACGGCAGCGGACTATCTCGAGATCATTTCTAAAATGAAAGCGGCACGCCCGGATCTTGCTTTCAGCTCCGATTTCATCGTCGGCTTCCCCGGCGAGACAGACGCCGACCATCAGGCAACGATGGAACTGGTGCGGCAGATTACTTTTGCGTCCTGCTATTCTTTCAAATACAGCCCGCGTCCCGGCACACCCGGCGCCGTCATGGGCGGTGTGGTGCCTGAAGACGTTAAGGACGCACGCCTGCAGGAGCTGCAGGCATTACTCTTCACACAGCAGGAAACCTACAACAAATCCGCCGTCGGCAAAACCATGCCGGTCCTGTTCGACCGCAAAGGCCAGAAGCCGGGGCAGTTGCTTGGCAAAACGCCTTATATGCAGTCCGTCTACGTCGATGCGCCGGAAAGACTTTTCGGCCAGATCGTCGATGTCCAGATCACCCGCGCCTTCCAGAACGGCATTACCGGCACTATCGTCACCACCGAAGAAACCCTTTATCCCCCAACCCCCAGCGAAGAAAAGAGAGATGCAGCATGAGAGGAAAAAACCAGGCCCATAAGACCGGGCAACCAAGATCGCCTTCATATGGCAGTCCTGCCCCCAAAGGCCCGTTTAACGGCGCCGCCAACCAGAACAACCGCGGCAAAATCCCGCCGCAGGCCAGCTACAAAGGCTTCGACCCCAGAGGCGACAAGCAGCGCGAGCAAGCTGACCTGATCGACAAGAACGACATCACCTTCAGCGTCGGCCCTGCCGGAACAGGCAAGACCTACGTTGCCATTGCCAAAGCCATTGAAGCGTTTGAGAAAGGCGAATACGAGACTATTCTGCTCGTTCGTCCAGCCGTTGAAGCCGGAAAGACCATCGGTTTCCTGCCCGGTGACCAGAATTCCAAGCTGGAGCCTTATATGCGTCCGCTCTACGACGAACTGGATAAGGTATACGGACAGGGAAAATATAAATCCATGATCAGAAGCCCAGAGAACCTGAGCGGGCCAATAGAAGTCGCCCCTGTCGGAACAATGCGCGGACGCACCTTCAAAAACGCTTTCGTCATTATCGACGAAGCACAGAATCTTCTGCCTGAAGAATTCAAGATGGCGCTGACGCGTCTCGGCGAGGGATCAAAGATGGTCATCACCGGCGATCCCCAGCAGGTCGACCTGAAACCGGCAACAGACTCAGGTTTGGAGAAGTTTATTAAAAACCTGGAGGGTGTCGAGGGTGTCGGCGTTCACCGCTATGGCCCTGAAGACGTTGTACGTCACCCGACAGTCAAGCGCATCGTGGATCGCCTGAACAAAGTAGAAGCGGACGCAGAAGAAAAAGAGAAGAAAAATCAACCAGTTGCGAGAATGATGACTCCCTAAACAAATCTTTAACATTTGATGCTAAGCTAAAGTAAGGTATGGAACCCTCCATACCTTACTTTCGTTTTGGGGACAAAACAGATCGGAGCCTGAATTTTGAGTAAAGAAGCCGTTCGGCGTATCGGACTACAGTTTGACGATAACACTCTCGTGCCACAGCTCTTCGGCGAGCATGACAGGCACCTTGCCCAGATTGAAGAAGAACTTGACGTCGAAATCTCCGCCCGCGGGAACGAACTCGTTATTTCGGGCGAGAAGCTCAAGCTCAAAATGGCGCAGACAGTTTTCGATGTGCTGTGGGATCGCCTGACCAACGGGCTGACTGTCGATAAGGAAGATGTCTCCGCAGCGCTGCAGGTTGCACTCAGCCCGCTCGACCGCGGCACGCGCGCCATTGCCAAAGCGGCGCTCAAGGAGCCGCACCTCAAAGCCAAGAACAAAGTCATTACGCCGCGCACGCCGAAGCAAAAAGAATATCTGGACGCCATCAAGAATAACCATCTGGTGTTCGGTCTCGGACCTGCGGGGACGGGGAAAACATTTCTTGCCGTCGCGCAGGCCGTGACGATGATGATGGCCGGCGAGATTGACCGGCTTATTCTCTGCCGACCGGCGGTGGAGGCGGGGGAGCATCTCGGCTTCCTGCCCGGCACGATGCAGGAGAAGATTGACCCTTATCTGAGGCCTATTTACGACGCTTTACACGACATGATGCCTCCCGACCAGATCGCAAAAAGGTTAGCCGAGGGCACGATCGAAATCGCGCCGCTGGCGTTTATGCGCGGGCGCACATTATCGAGTGCAATGGTCATTCTCGACGAGGCGCAGAACACCACGGCGTCGCAAATGAAAATGGCGCTGACCCGCATCGGCGAGGGGAGCCGCATGATCATCACCGGCGACTTATCCCAGACCGACTTGCCGAACGGCGTCAAATCCGGCCTGCGCGATGCCGTTGAAGTGCTGCGCGGCGTCAAGGATACGGCCTTCGTCGAATTCGCCGAACAGGACGTCGTCCGCAGCCGTATCGTCAAACATATCGTCGAGGCATACGAAAAGCGGGACAAAAAGAAATGATCAAGCTCAGCATCAATCTCGACAAGGCTTCCAGTAAATGGAAGCGCGCTTTCCCGCTGATGCGGGGAAAAATTGAGCAGGCAGCGAGCTGCGCTTTCATGCAGGCGAAAAAACCCGCCGCGTTCAAGCGCCGCGCGTTCGAGATCAATATCATCCTGACCGACGACACGAACGTCCAGACCCTCAACAAAAACTATCGCGGCAAAAACAAGCCGACCAACGTGCTTTCGTTCCCGCAGATCAACCTGCAGAAGTTTCGCCGCACCGAGCTGGATATGTTTTCGCGCAAGGAGGCGATTCCCCTGGGCGACATCGTTCTGGCCTTCCAGACCATCCGCGCCGAATGTGTAAAACAGGATAAGAGTCTGGAAAATCATGTTATCCACCTGATCGTACACGGAACTTTGCACCTTTTGGGCTACGATCACATGCGCGTGCGGGAGGCTGAAGCTATGGAAAAACTGGAATGTGACATTCTGGCGGCTTTGGGGTATCCTGATCCTTACGATGAGAAGAGCCACATCAAAAAGATTAAGCATTGACGTCATGGAAGACCCCGTATCCAAATCTCCGGCGCCGGAGGACAATGAGGAAAAGGGCCTGGTGACCTGGGTCAAAAGCCTGTTGCCCGTCAGGAGCGTCAACGATGACAGCCTGCGCGATGCCATCGAGGAACTGATCGAGGAGGAGGATGCGTCGCCGCAGTCCGCCGTCGCGCGCCACGAACGCAAGCTGATCTCGAATATCCTGGAACTGCGCGACCTGCCTGTCGCCAAGGTGATGGTGCCGCGCGCCGATATCGTGGCGATCGACATTGCCTCGCCGCGCGAGGACCTGATCAAGCTGCTGGCCGAAAAACCGCACAGCCGCATTCCGGTTTATAAAGGCGATCTGGATAACATCATCGGCTTCGTCCATATCAAGGATATCGTCGCGCATATCGCCGACGGAAATCCGTTCGAGCTGAAGGATATCATGCGCGACGTGCTGGTCGTTTCGCCGGCCATGCGGGTGATGGATCTGCTGCTGCAGCTGCGCCAGTCCAAGGTGCACATCGCCTTTGTGGTGGATGAATTCGGCGGCATCGACGGGCTGATCACGATCAGCGACCTGATCGAGGCCATCGTCGGCGAGATCGACGATGAATATGCCTTCGACATCGACCCGCAGCTGATCGAGCGTCCCGATGGATCGGCCATCGCCGATGCGCGCTATCCCATCAAGAGCTTCGAGGCCAAATACGGCAACGTCTTCGCCGAAGACGACGAGAACGAAAAAGTCGACACCCTCGGCGGCCTTGTCACCGCCATCGCCGGACATGTGCCGAGCCGCGGCGAAATCATCCGCCATTCCTCCGGCATCGAATTCGAAGTGCTGGACGCCGACCCCCGCCGCGTCACCCGCGTACGCATCAGGCATCTGCCGAAGAAGATATCCGAGGCGAAGGCGGGGGAATAGCGCGGACAGTTGTCCCTGCTGGCCTGCGCGCTCGAAGTTCACCCTCATAGGGTGTATCCAGATATTTTGCCGCCCAGTGTATACCACGTCGCCTTGCCGCGACCGTGCTTTTGCACGTAACCATCGCGGATCAGTTCGCGCAGGCGCAGCTTGAGGGTGCTGCGTCGCTTGCTTGTATAGCAGGCGAGGTCTTTGACCGTCATGCGCTTTTGTCTTCTCAGCCACGAGAGAATTTCGGCAGCGAGGGGCGGCAGCGATAATTCCTTGTTTATACAATCTTGAATTGTATCCTCTGAATCCTTGTTTTTCATGTCCGTATTTGTCCGCTTCCGGCCCGCATCTGCCCGCAAACGAACGGCATATGCCCGCATTTGCCCGTATCTGTCCGCATTTTTTACGGGTACGGAGAGGCCGGTTTAATGCAGCTGTGATATGGCATAATTGCGCATTTGTATGCACGAGCATCAGCGCGTCCGGAAGGCATGGACGCCTCCTTTCTTGATCAAATAAAAAAGGACCCAGTCGGCGCTAGCCGGAACTGGGTCCTTTGTTGCAGCACAGGGATGGAAACAATGTCCACCACGAGAGCTTCGGCCATTCAATCATGGATTGTGGTGGATGTCAAGGAGTTTTGTCATCCTGAGGCGAAGCCGAAGGATCTTTCTTGCGCCATGCCGCCGCAGGGCGGCATCCGGTTCGTGGCGAAGCCACGCTTATATAAGCGCTCCGCGCGGGCCAGACCCCGCCCTCCGGCGGGGTGGTGCCATATTTTTATTTCAAATGATTGAAGTTCAGGATGACATCGGAGAAAAAACAGCCTTCCCTGCCTTCGGCTTCCCCTGCAGCCGCGCTTCTTCCCGCATCACCTGACCCACACACTGGCTCAGCGGCTCGATAATAATTCCCTGCTGTTTCAGCCGTTCCACTTCAGGCAGCTTTAAAAGGGCATCATCCAGATAAACGCGCTCCAGCACCAGCGAGCCGAGGGCTTTTGCAGGCACCTGAACCTCGTTCACAAAGCCGCCGCGTGTTCTATCTATCCCCTCCGGATGCGAACTGAAAACCAGAATTGCCGCGTAGTTGTCCAAAGGCGAGGTCGCGGCCTTGAGCTGATTTTTGGCCCAGGAGGCGGCGGTTCTTTTGAGAGCCGCTTTGACAAAAGCGCCTTTGACGCCCGAAGGAAAATCAGGATTGAGCTTGGCATAGCGGGAGAGAAAATCTTTTCCCTCAAGCGAGCCGTTGCGGAGTCCATCACCCGTTGCATAGCAAACGGCGCCCGCGAGACTTTCCGGCCTGGCTGAATCGAAGCAGTAGAAAAATCCATCCTTGCTGGGCAGAACAGTTTGCGACTGCAGAATTTTTAAAGCGCTGCCGGCGCTTGTTCCGTGGTAGAGAGACATTTAATTTTCTCCATAATGCGCTCTCGCACAGTTGTCATACCGGCGAAGGCCGGTATCTTTTAGCGGCAGGGAGATACCGGCTTTCGCCGGTATGACGATGTGCGTGTTTATTATTCGGTCAGGCTATAAATAACTGATTAGCCGGCTATGTCAATAAAGAGATTCCTGCTATTATGCTGGCTTAACAAAACGATATGCATGACTTCATGAAACTGTATCCACTCAAATCCCGTCTCTCGGCACTCACCGGCTTCAAAAAATACGCCGCCGCGTTTGCGCTTGGTGCGGTGATGACGCTCTCCACACCGCCCATTGGCGCATTTTATGTGCTGCTGGTCTGCGTGCCGGGATTGATCTGGCTCGCGCGCAACAGCAAAACGAAAACCGGAACTTTCCTGACCGGCTGGGCCTTCGGCGCGGGGTATTTTATTTTCGGGCTGTACTGGGTCAGCTTTGCGCTGTTTGTGGATATCAAGCAATTCTGGTGGGTGCTGCCGTTCGCGGCGATCCTCGGGCCTGCGGTGGTGGCGCTGTACTATGCGCTCGTGCCACTGCTCGTCTGGCGCTACAGGAAAGATGAAACCGCCTATGCGCTGATGTTCGTCACGGTATGGGCGCTGATCGAATGGGTGAGGGGGCACGCGCTGACGGGCTTCCCGTGGAACCTGCCGGGATACACATGGAATTATTTTCTGGCTGTCATGCAGGCCAATGCGGCGGTCGGCGCTTATGGCCTGACGCTGCTGACGCTGCTATGGGCGGCAATCCCTGCGTTTAACAAAAAATTTGTGCCGCTTGTGCTGGTTTCATTCCTGCTGGTGGCGGGCGCGGGTACGGTGCGGCTTTATCTGCATCCGACGCAGCAATCGGGCAGCAACACGGTGCGCATCATACAACCGGATATCCCGCAGTCGCTTAAATGGAACCGCGCCGAGATGCAGCATAACTTCCAGCATAATCTGGCCCTGACGGCTCAGCCTGCGAAACAGCCGGTCACCTTCGTCATCTGGCCCGAGACGGCGCTTGTGGCCAATCTGCAAGAGCAGCCCGACCTCGCGCACGAGATCGCCAAGAACCTGCCCAAGGGCAGCCTCGGCCTGCTCGGCACGCTGCGTTCCGACGAGGGGCATTTTTATAACAGCGTGACAGTGCTCGACCGGAGCGGCGGCGTTCTCGGCAACTACGACAAGCATCATCTGGTGCCGTTCGGCGAATATATCCCGTTCCGCCAGTACCTGAACATGACGCCCATCGGCAACAGCGTCGCGGATATCGGTGATTTCACGCGCGGCAGCGGCGTCGCGACATTGTCGCTGGATAACCTACCGAAGCCCAGCCCGCTGATCTGTTATGAGGCGATTTTTCCGGGTGAAGTGGCGCGGCTGCATGTCCGCCCCGACTGGCTTGTGAATGTCACAAATGACGGCTGGTACGGCAAGACCGCCGGACCGCACCAGCATTTCGAGAGCGCCCGCGTCCGCGCGATCGAGGAAGGTCTGCCGCTGGTGCGTGCCGCCAACACCGGCATTTCCGCCACCGTCGATCCGCTCGGGCGCATCATCGGCATGGCGTCGCTGGGAACGACCGCCGTTGTCGATACAATTCTGCCCGCGCCGCTGCCGCCAACGCTCTATGCGCGGTTCGGCGATGCGCTGTTCTTCCTGATGCTGCTGTTGCTGGTTATCCTTGGCGAGACGCTGTATAGCAGGAAGTAAGGCTTCTTAATCGTTCGCTTTATTGATGGCTGCGGAAACGATCGCGTCCCTGTCGGACATGGCGGTGTCAAGCTGGTCGGCGGTGCCCTCCTGCGTGATGACGCTGAACTTGCCGTTAGCGCTCACAAAGAGCACGGCCGCCGCCGCATCGTTCCGGCCATCGAGGCAGGTTATCTCAGATTCGATAATATCCAGTTTGCCCGCGCGTTTCAGAGGGCCTGTATTTTTGGCGAAGTCTCCCTTGCAGAGCGACGCGGTTTTCTGGAGGTAGCTGTTCGCCATTTCCGTCAGGCTTGCGCCGGACGCCATCGGCAGTTCCTGTGCCGAGCCGTAAAGATCATCCGACGTCCAGCGGAGAGTATTGCCCGCGCCGACGCTGATCTGTCTGCCTGATACAATGCGGGAGGAGACCAGCAGATGTTTCAGGTCCATATCTTCGGCCTGTCTCTTCACGACGACGGGCGCAGCAACAGCAGGAGGAGGAGCGGGGACTGCTTTCGACACGAGAGGCACGGGAGCCGCCATGGCAAGAGCCGGTGCAGGTGTATATGACGGCGCCGCCTTTTCCTTCACTTCGTTGGCCCGCATGCGCAGGATTTCAGCTGTGATCTCGGCCTTCACTTCATCTCTTGCAGAACTTGCCGGTGACTCTTCCGGAGCCGGTGCGGCTGGCTGGTTACGCGAAGCAAGTTCCTGCTGGATCTTTTCGTTTTCGAGCTGCAGGTTCCGGTTCTGATCCTGCAGAGCTTCGATTTCACTTTGGGTCTGCTGTTTCTTTGAGGCAACGGACTTTTTATTGTGGCCATGCCGTTTTGGCGGCGGCGCGGGTTCTTCACTTGCCTCCTGCGCCGGCTCCTCGGCAGGGGGTTCTTCTTCCGCGGGCTGCCCGGAAGCCGCTACGCTGGTCTTTCCAAGCGGGAATTTCGCCTGCGCAAACGCAGCGCCGTTCTGGAAGCTTTCAGTGCAATGGCCCAGTGCACTTAGCGCATCAGCGACGCTGACATCGAGATTAAAACCGTAATCGTTCTTTTCAACATTGAAAGTGATGCTGTGACGGCTTCTGACCGCGCCATAAAAAATACTGTCGACGCCCGTCTGCATAACCAGAACCTGCTTTGTCGCGGCAAGCGCGACGATGCGGCGTGTTACGGAGCCGGCTGTCACCTTAACGTTATACTGGCGGCTGATCTCGAACATATCTTTGTGGAAGTCGAGCGCAATTGAATTGGAGCCCTGGTTATCGCGGGCGAAAACCAATGTCTGTCCGCCCGCAAAGGCATTCTTCATGGAGCAATAGCTGGTGCCGTTCGCGCTCTTGGCGGAGATGGGCCCCACGGCCCATTGACCGGCGGGGGCGTGCAGGGCGGTTGTTGCAGGCGCGGTCGCGGCCACGGCAAAACACGCCGGTACAAAGCCATACAAGACTGCTGCCAAAACACCGGGCCTGAGATAACGCCGTCTAATCATTTTATATAACTATCCGCATTCACCATAGTACCACAACGTCATAATTTACTGGACAACAACTGTATCCCAGCTTTCATCCGTTGGGCCGGTAGAACCTGCTGCTCCCGCTATTGAAGCCTTCAGCACCGGAGGCGGTGCAGAAGACAGTTCATCCTGCCCTATCGTCTGTGGTGTTGTTATAGCAGGCAAAGAGCCTTCTTTGCTACTGGAAAGATTCTTGTCGTTTTTCGCGGTTTTGGCCGGAGCAGGAGAGAGCGGAGGCGGCAGCATAGAGGAAACTGTGCTTCCGGTACCTGCGGACGAAGTCTCCGGGGCGGCGTTTGGCTGCTTCGCAGGCAGAGGCTGTGGCGCTACCGTGGCCGGCTGTTCTGCCTTTGAAGTATATACAGGCGGCGCAGCGGCGGGCTTCGTTTGCTGCAGCGACGCTATTTCTTGTTCTTTTGCTTCAAGAGACGCTTGCAACATCTTGTTTTGTTTGCTTTCTGTATCCAACTTTGAAGCCAGATCATCTCTCTGCATAGCGACAGACATCATCTGGCTCTCCAGCATCGATACCTGTTCGCGGGCTTTATCAAGCTGGCCCTGCATCTTTTCAAACAGAGACTTGTTCTGCTGGCCCTGCGTTTCGATCTGGGTGGCCAGTTCGTTTTTCTGCTGTTCGGCAGAGGCCAATTGGGATTGTGCCTGGCTGAGTTGCTGGCGCGCCATATCAAGCTCGGTTCTGGCGGCGGTGGCTTGCTCCTGCGTGGACCGGCGTACTTCACCTACATCTGTAAACTGTTTCTGCAGCATGTCATAAGCTGCCATTTTTTCCGACAGCTTAGACTGCAGCTCGGCCACGGCTATGGCGTGGTCGCGTTTCAGGCCGTTAAGCTCTTCCTGAACTTCAGAGAGCGTCTTGCTGTCTGCGATGGAAAGGGACCTGACGGACGAGAGATCTCTTTCCTTGGCGCTCAGAGCCGCTTCCATAAGCTTGGTTTGCTTATCCTGCATGTCGATCTTCGTCTGCAGTCCGTTCTTTTCGGTTTTCAGCAGGTCAAGGTTGTTCTTGAGTTCCGTCTCCTCCGTCTCGCTCTGAACAAGCTTGCTTCTCAGCTCGATGTTTTCTTCGGTGATATTTCTGTTTTGTTCGGCGAGATTGTTCACAGCGGCCTTTTGTTCGCTCAGTTTGCTGTCCTGCTCTTTTCTCTCCTGCGCCGCCGCCCAGACGATATCAGGCGCGTGCTGGACAGTCACCGGAGAAGTCGTCTTCTCCTGCGTGGTCAGGCTATTGGCGGCAACCGTATTTTTCTGCGGGGCAGAGAGTACGGGTGTTGCGGTGCTCGCGGCGGTATCGACACCTTTTTCGTGGAGAGACTTGCGCACGGCATTCATCTGCATCTGCATATCGTCAGAGGCCTCTGCTGTCTCGGTAGCAACAGGAGAGGCGGCTGGCGCCGGAGTCGAAACTGGCGCCGACGATTTGTCGGCCACTAAAGCTATAGGCTTCGAAGGCGTCGTCGCAGCAGCGGTTTTCACGCCATTGTCTGCAGACTGCGTTTGAGCCAGAGGCGTTTTTTCCACGGGCGTCACAGGCACGGCGGCTGTCCGCGGCCCGTCATGCGGCGGAAGTTTATCGGCACAGCTGATCAGCGAGATGTAGGAGCCGGAGAATTTTTTGAGATCGAATTTCATGTCCACTGTAGGCATGCTGATGCGGAGCGTGCCGTTGCTGCCGAGCGAGGTGTAGAAATCCTCATCCTGGCCTATTTGAACGATGATGGAGCGGGGGCTGGCGGCGCGGACGTTGAACTGGCGCGCTTCCATGTCATCCACCTGCAGCGTGATTGGATACGTCATCCCTGTATCGAGAATGCCGCCCGGAAAATCTATGGCGAGAGAACCGTAGCCCGCGGGACTGCGCGCAAAGGCCAGAGATATTTCTTTATCAAACTGGCTCACCATCGCGCAGTAGGTTGCATTCTCTGCGTTGATGGAGCCGACCTGCCAGACACCGTGCGGCTTCAGCAGCCCCATGTCCGTGACAGATGGCGAAAAAGCCCGCGACCCCGTCGAGGCCGTCAGCAAGGCAAAAGCCGATAGTGTTGAAAGTAGTGCAATCTTCGAGTAACGCATATCTTCCCCCCCAGGAATTATTAACGTTCGCTTACTCCATTATATGGGTTTGTTTTCTTCTGACCAGCGATTTCTTGATTCCGTAACATTAAGGCCATTTTAACCATTTCTGTACACAATGGTTCCCCTGACTACGGACTATCACTTCTGATTCTATCAACATTAACATTGAATGGAGAGAACGATATGACGAGCTTCAACGTATATACGCCTGCCACCGCACCTGAAAAATCAAAAGGCATTCTCAAATTCTGGCAAGAGAAACTCGGTTTCTCGCCAAATGTTGTCGGCGTCATGGCTGAATCTCCGGCGCTCCTGAAGGGATATAGCGATCTCCTGAACGCTTTCGAAGGCGGCATCTTCTCGCCGGTAGAGCGCGTGGTCATCAATTTCTCCATCGCCCACATGAATAGCAGCTCTTACTGCCTCGCCGCACATACGGCCTGGGCCGAAAAAGCGGGCGTTCCACGCGACGTGCTGAGTGCGCTCCGCGAAGAAAAGCCGCTGAGGGACGCAAAGCTTGAAGCGCTGCGCCACTTCGTTGTTTCACTGATGAAAAAAGTGGGCCGCGCGGACGAGAGGGAGCTGAACGCCTTCTACAAGGCTGGTTACACAAAGGCGCATGTCCTTGAAGTTGTTCTGGGTCTGTCGCTGAACACCATCGGCAACTACATCAACCACATCGCCGCGCCGGAGCTCGACAAAGCGTTCGAGCCGCACCGCATCGAGAGCGGCAAAAAGTCCGGCGGCAAAGCAGCGCACGTTGCTTAAAGCTATACTTTAAGATAATAGAGCGGGGCGAGGTTTTTTAAAGACTTCGCCCCGTTTTTTATATAAATACTTTAACTGAAACAAGGCAGCTACAGGACACGGCATAAACATTAGCAGTTGATACTCTTGCTGTGATCTTGTTACCATTACCGTATGGACGCGCTCACCTTACTTGCCATCTTTTCTGTCTGTTACCTGTGTTCGTGGCTTTTAGCGAAGCCCGTCAGGAAGATCGGCATGTCCACGACGATCATCGAGCTGGCGGCGGGGTTTATTCTTGGCAACTGGCTGATACCGTTTGCAACGGCCAAGGCGATTACCGGCGTCTCGGAAATCGGGGCGCTGGCGCTGTTTTTCCTTGTGGGCTTTCATACCAATCTGCGCGAGGTCAGGACCTTCAGGCGCGATATAGGGGTTGTCGTCGGCATCGGCGCCGTAGCGTCCATTGCATCCATGCTGTTGCTGTATAGGCCTTTGAGCCTGACGCTGGTCGAAGCCTTTTTCTCTGCGGCGATTGTCATGGCGACAGGGGTCAGCGTGGTCATGCGGGCCTTACAGGAGTTCCATTACGCGGAAAAAAGAGCCTCCAAATTCCTGCTGGCCTGTTCTGCCATGGAAGATATACCGGCTATCCTGCTGATGGCATTTGCCACATCCTTTGCAAAGCAGAACGGCGCGCTTAACGGGACTGTCGCGGCGGACCTGCTGATAAAAATTCTGATCGGCGGGACCTGCACCGTTCTCGCCATGCTGCTGATCGGCAGAAAGAAAATGCCTTTTATTTCGCTGCCTTTATTACTGCCCACGGTTATCATCTCCGGCTGGGCGACAAATGCGATGGGCCTCACGTCGCTTCTTGGCGCCTTTATTATCGGCGTTGTCTGCAAGCATAGTGAAGACAAAAAATACGAGACTTATATTAAACCCATCATGGATTTCTCAATCCCCGTTTTCTTTATTATGGTGGGCATGCGCATCAACAAGGATACCCTTATGCAGCCCCAAAGCTGGGAACTGGCGCTGATCCTGATCGCCGTGGCGTTCGCCAGCAAAATGCTGTGCTACGTCGGTATCCGCAAGAAAACAAGCGCCGTCGGCATTGATCCGTGGACGGTTATCTTCGGCATGCTGCCGCGGGGACTGCCCGGCCTCGTTTTCGCGACGACGGCACTGAACGCGGGATATATCCACGACAACCTGTTTTGCGCGCTCGTTATCATGGTGACCGTCACCAATACTGTCGGCCTCACGCTGCTGACCTGGCGGCTGAAGAACCGCCTGTATCACGCGCACGAAAAAGTCATCCTGCCGGATGATCTGCGCTCGATTGAGGGATAAGATTGAAGGCTAGTGATGGCCCGCGACCGCTGCAGCGGCGGCCACCAGCGCCCCCACAATAAGCACGCCACAGACGCCGTTGCCGCAGGCTGACGGGTCAGCAAGGTGCTTGCCGTCAGGGGCGTCGTACGTCGCGCAGCTGGATAGCGCAAGGCTTATCATAACGGCAAGGATGATGTTTCGTCGCATGGTGAATCTTTCCCCTGTTTAACGTTGCCTGGACTAGCGTCCCATCGATGCAGCCTACCGTTTAGTGCAGGTATAGTGCTGGTCGCCTGATGTAATGCCTGGAACAAAGACTTTATCATATCCCTCGGGGCAATCATCAGCAGGGCCAAGTAGTGTTTCGGCTGGTTCTCCCCCGATAGTGCCAGGAGAGGTGGATGGCGGTGGAGCACCCGCAGCACTAGCGGGGACAGTAGTCACTTCATAGCAACCGTCCGGGCAATAGGAGTATGATGTAGGGGCACAGGAACTACTTCCGGCGCCGCACATGCGTCTTATGCGTACATATTTTTTCTGCACGTTCGAGACGATAATATCCCGCTGAAGAATTTTTTTTCCATCTTTGTCCAGTACGATCATGGACGTTGCGCCCGGCTCATGTGGTGTAATGATCAAGAGGCGGGAACTATCAAGAGAAACGCTGGCGTGCGCAGGGGCATTTACAATGACGTTTGCCGCATCCTGCTGCAAACGGATGATTTTAGTTTGATCTGTAGTCAGCCGTATTGACGCAGCATCGCCAACAGAATCAGCATGAGCAGTGCCTAGCACAGCTACAAAGGACAGTACGGCAAAAATTCCAAACCACTTTGCCGACATCGCGTTAGTTCCCCATTTCCGCCTGGGAGGTGGGACGGACAGGAACATTCGTGACGGAACCGCCGCTGTAAACACGCACCATGGTCGGGGCGCCCTTGTTTCCGTTCCCGCCAGCAGCTTCCGTTTGATATATTCTCTGGATCACCTTGCTGGTGCTCACATCCGTCGTCAAAGGCGTATTCTCGTCAGCTCCTGTGTCTTTCTCGCCCAAACGGCGCAGCGCCAGGCTCAGTTGCCCCATCGAGGAGGTCATCGACAAAATCTCCGCTCCCTGTTTGCTGACTTCGAGGGTTACTGTGCGCGCCGACGATTTGGCTTCATGGGATTCATCCTTGGAATCCTGATCTACAGCCAAAACATGCACATTACTCATAATTGTTTCGCTGGCAAATCTTTGTACGGTGTCGTCTGAATAATTGGCTGCATTGCCTTTTATCTGAACCTGAAAATTGAGAATAACATCCACATAATCTCCTGCTGAAACAAAGCCGCCAGCGGTCGTTTCCGGTCTGACGGAAATAGCCACCGCCCGCATGCCGGGATGAAGCGCAGCGGCAAGATAATTCCCGCTGCCATGTGAATCAACGAGAGCCTGCGTTGTAATCGGCTCTCCGGAGAGAACGTCGCGGCGAAACGGCTTGCCGTAGACATCCAGCTTTTGAATATCCGGCTGGTCTTTCTTTTTGATCATGCCGCCGTAGATGGCATTGTCGGGAAAGCTCTGCCATTGCACGTCTTCCTCTTTCAGATTTTCTCCGGCTTGCAAGTTTTTGCTGGCGACAAGAACTTCTGTACCCGTTATCACCTCCGGATGTTTAGGAGACAGCGTCTTACTCACCAGCAGAGCTATAATAACAGAGAATAGGAGCGCCCCTCCCATGATCATCAGCGAAGTTTTATTCATGCAAATTCCCCAATAGCATACAACCTAACCCAGTCTAATTCTGACATAGAAATACGCGCTTGGGGCAACAAAAAATATCTTTTTCATATCAAAAGCCATTTTTATTTGGTGAGGTGCAATTGGCTGAGCTGAGTTGCGATACTTTGAAAAGCTGTGGTCAAGTCCGCATTGCTCGGCGCGTCATAATACATGCTGGTGTTCGTAGCGCACTGTCTGTAAAACTGCTTTGTCGAGGCATTGATAGCCGACTGGAACGTGATCGTATAAATGCGTATGCCCAGAGCCTTCATATTTGTGCATACTTGCTCGAACTTATTGTTCTGGTCAGTGACACTCATGGAAGTGCCTGGTGCACCGTAAGCGCCTTCTCCCGACATGGTCGTATTAATAGTGTTGTTCCCGTCGGTCATAAGAATGACGGTCTTTGACCATGTCGAGTCGCTGTATGATGCCCCTTCCTGAAACGGGAAGCCGGGCGAGACGACCCTCCAGCCCCAGACCATCCCAACATCGGAATAAGTATTGTTAGCTGTCGGCAGGTTATTGATCACGTTCAGGAGCGTTGTCTGATTGTTCGTCAGGGGCTGAATAGGCATTGTCGTGCAGCCGGTATTGGGCGAGGTAGCGTACTGGAGGCAGACGTTATAGTTAGTTTGACCTGGGGCGCACTGGGCACCGTTTGCAGCGCTTCCGGGGATTGTACAAGTCCATGTCGCGCATTGGTTTGAGGTTGTATAATAGGTCTGACAGGTATTGTTGTATGTCTTGCAAGCCCCCTGTTGCACGCATGTATTGCCGTATGTGTTGCACTGGGCGCCGTTGTTAGCTGTTCCGGGCGTTGTGCAGGCCGCCGTCTTTGAACCTTTTTTACAACTGGTCCCGTTGATAGAGTAGCCGCTGGGACATTTTTCACAGTCGTATGATGTACAATTGTACTGCGCGCAGGCATAAGTCTGGCATTGGTATGTCTTACAATTGTATTGCGTACAGGTTTGTTGTTCGCAGTCATACTGATTGCAGCCGTATTGCTGGCAGGGGTTGTTCTGCGGGGGAGGGTAGCGGTACATTTGCCAGTTGACGCCGGTGTAGTCCTGCTCCAGCGCGGCGGCATTCGGCTCCATCACACAGCCCCCCCATTGTAACGGACCGGGGCCGTATGTGATACTGGAAGCTGGCGACACATAAGCGTCTGTCAGCGGAGTACTGACGAAAGGTGCGCCATAGTAGCTTCCGTTAGGATTAAGGCCCATACCGTAGGAACCGACATTAACGTTGTCGGACCAAGGCACGATCCCGATTTTTATATATCTGACATCCGAAATCGAGGTGAACATTATATTAATAAAATTTGTTGCGGCTGTTTTCAGGGCGGCAATATTATTACCTGCCATCGATCCTGTCGTATCCAGCACAAGGACGGCCTCGACTCCCGCAAGAGTTCGCACGACCTGGGATGTTCCGCCAACGTTAATGTTGTTTATACCGACAATGGACATGAAAGTCGTCGGCACAGCTGCGCTGGCCGTCGCCGTCATCACGCTGCCGTTAACGGTAAGTGTGACATTAAAGGGCGCTCCGTATTTTCCCACCGGGTAATTTGCGTTGAAAAAGTTATTAAAACGGTCGGTCAGCTGCTGTGTCGTGCCGCTGGAACTGCCTACCGCCAGAACAGCTTTGTCCAGCGCGTTACCCAGCCGGTTTTTTGCGTTATAAGCTGTCGACAGGTCAACCACAATTCCTGCCGCGGCAAAAATCGCGGGAATCATCAGGGCAAACATGACGGCAGCAAGGCCCCGCTCATGGTTAATATAGGTTTTATATCTACGCAACATTTTCCCAAGCATGTTCTTATACCTCTGGAATAAACAACCCGTTACGTCCTCTGGCAAAAGCAACTTCTTTCATTGAGAAGGAAGATTTAGTAAGGCCCCCTGTCAAGAAAGGAACATAAGTATACACAACCGTTACAATAATAACGCCGTCCTGATTATCGCCCAGGTTATTCGCATTGTTTGGGACATCGTGATTTATATTCATGTTGGTGGTGTAACGCCAAACGACGGTAGGTTGCAGCGGACCGCCATTAAACTGGATACCGGCAACATCAACACCGAATGTCGTCGTATCATATGGCGCCATTGTCAATTGACCGGCGATAACTGCATTGGGCAAATCAACGGCTGCTGAAACGGTATCATTACGCGTCAGCAAATCTGCAATCATCTGGTCAGCGTTAATCAATTTTTGATTCACATAAATTCCGGTGCCTATATCCATGACGCCCAAGAGCAGAGTCAGCATGAGCGGCATCATTATACCAACTTCGATGGCAATCACAGCCTTGTCGTCTTTGCACCAACTCTTGAACATACGCAGCATCATTTTTAATTACCAAACTTATAGGGTTCGTTTTGAATGATAATTGTAGACATCAGCATGGCCTGGGTCGCTGCACCACCCGTTATAATCCTTCCCAGAAACGGCGTTAGAAATACATACTGATATACAACACGCACCAGAACATCACCGCTCGATGTGCCGGTATCAAAGGGTGGTATTATCAAATTACCATTCTTGTCAAACTTCGGCTGCAACTGTGATACATCGCTGAATGAATTATTAGGGATGGGCGTGACCTCGTATTGAATTCCGGCACAGTTGATAAGGTTACTTACCTGATTACACAGTTCATTCTGAAAGGCCTGGACGGGGTCGCCCGCTGCCTGTACCTGACCGGTTCTGATCATACGGGCTGCATCGTTCGCTGCGCCCTCCAGCGACACAGCTGATGAAAAGAAAAGGCATACCTCAATAAAACCCACCAGCATGATGATGAACGGCAATCCCACCAAAGCAAACTCGATGGCGGCGACACCATCATCCTCGACAATCCAGCGTTTGATTTTGTTTAGCATGCAATTCTATGCCCCAAAGTCAGAGCACCCCCAATATTTAATCCTATAGTAGTAATCTTAACCTCTTCTTAATTATTGATAAAACATATCAAGAATATTTTTCAAATTATATGTTGGTACATATCCAAAGAATTTGAAGCTGGCTGACTTAACATCAAACCCTTCTGCATATAATTGTGCCAACACTTCTTGCCTCAATTGATGCCTGTGCTCTCCCCATAGCCTCCCTTGGGTTTCCCTATTCGCCAGGGACAAAGGTCGAAACGCCCCTTTAAAACGGAGCCGCTCCTTACCTAAATATTACCTAAGAAAAGAAAAAGCCCACTTTGAGGTGGGCTAAGCGCTTGAAAAGAATGGCGTCCCCTACGAGATTCGAACTCGTGTTACATCTGTGAAAGAGTTGCATCATAGACTTTCATGTACGTCCGTAAACAATCAGTATCGTTATTTATCAATGATTTCAGTATATACTTGTATCTGAGAGTTTATGTGGGTATACTCCCATCAGTTAAGCACGGATTAAGCACGGACATAATACGGAGGTTTACATGGCACGCACAAAGAGAGACGCTACGTTGGAGAACCGCACCAATAGGCTCGAACTGCCTGCTGGCACACGGCACTGGGTATCGGCGGGGAGTGGGCTTGCTCTAGGATACCGCCGCACCGTTGAAGGCTTTGGCATGTGGCAAGGCCGCCGGAGGCTGAAAGAGAAATACCAGTTTTCCACATTCGGGGAGGCTGACGATTTTAAAAAAGCCGATGGCGACACGGTACTGGATTACTTTCAAGCCTACGATAAGGCGCGCCAATGGTCTGCCGTACTGACACAGGAAGCACACAATCCCAGCGCACACGCAGAAAAGACATACACCGTCCGCAAGGCTGCCGAGGACTATCTGGCATGGTTCAAAGACCACCGAAAGGGTTACAAAGAAACCCATCTAAATATTCATGCCCACATCTTGCCTACCTTCGGGGATGTTCTGGTTTCCGAACTGAAAACGGTCTCTATCAAGGCGTGGCTGAACAAGCTGGCCTCTACGCCAGCGCGGAAGCGTACAGGTAAAGGCAAGAAAATGGCCTTCCGTGATGCGCCCAAGTCAGAGAATGACAAACGCGCCCGTAAATCCTCTGCTAACCGTTCATTGACCATCCTGAAGGCAATTCTTAACAGGGCTTTCCAAGATGAACGGGTTACAGACGATACAGCATGGCGCAGGGTGAAACCTTTTGAGAACGCTGACGAACCTATCACCCGTTTTCTGACGGAGGCTGAATGTTCTCGCCTGATAAATACCTCCCCAACAGACTTCAGGGCGTTGCTGAAGGCTGGACTGTTTACAGGTGCCAGATATACCGAGTTGACCACCTTGAAAGCTAAAAATGTGAACATCGACACCGGAAATGTTTACATCGAGCCTTCCAAGAGTGGTAAGGGCCGTCATATTCCTCTTTCAGAGCAAGGGCTGGATTTTTTTAAGACAGCTTGCGCTGGTAGAACCGGAGAGAAACTTGTATTCAACAAAAAAGATAAAACAGCATGGGGAAGAAATCACCATGCCCGGCTGCTGCTGGAAGCCTGCAAGAAAGCCAAGATTAAACCCGCCATAGGTTTCCATGACCTGCGCCATACATACGCCTCGCTGCTGGCACAGGCCGGAGCAGACCTTTTGACCATATCAAAACTGCTTGGACACGCCGACACGCGCATAACGTCCCGCCACTATGCCCACCTCTGCGACAAGACCATGGCAAATGCAGTCAATAAATTCCTACCTAGCTTCGGGCATATATCAGAAAACAAAGTAACGGCTATTAGGTAAAGCCCTTTCAAAGACCTTTATTTTACTGTATACAGCCAGAGACCTTCATAGACGGAGGCTTTTTATGGATGGGGCTTTGCGAGGCGTCATTATTGGCAGCACAGTGGAATAAATAAAAGCATGGAATCATTTTTTGAAAGTTACCAACATACCATAGATTTTTTTGTCGCCGTTGGAACGTGGGGGGCAGTTTTTACATCACTTTTTCTGGCACGCGATTCTATGCACCCTAAACTAAGAATATTTGTTGATGCAAAAGTTTTAATACCTTCTCATGCACAGACGGATAACGGCAAAATAAATCGGGAACAATGCGAAGATATTATTAGCGTCAACATGCAAAATATAGGGCAAACAACTGTCTATATTCCTTATTTCTCATTTTATTGGAAATTGCCATTTTTTTCTACTGTTGTGAATCATAACCCTTTTCAGCCAGACTTTAGAAAAGATGGTTTAAAAATAGACCCTGGACAAGAAGTATCTATTATTTTAGCAAATGATATTTCGAAGCTGAAATCAGATGTTTTTATTCAGCTTTGTGTAAGACATCATGTCCATTTAGGATTGCCCCGAAGAGAATAAAGCTGATGGTACCCTCTGCGGGTGGGGCGAAAGCGCAGAACCGCTCAGCCAGAACCAGAACAGGGCATGAACAGAACCCGATTTTTTATCCCACCGATTAAGCATAGGTTAAGCACGGACTTTTTTGAGGGGAAAATTTATCAGCTAAGTAATTGAAAACGTTGGCGTCCCCTACGAGATTCGAACTCGTGTTACATCCGTGAAAGGGACGTGTCCTAGGCCTCTAGACGAAGGGGACTAGAGTGGGAGGATTATTACCCTTGCCAGAAGATAAAAGCAAGCCTTATTTATCCGGCCTTATTCCAGAGGGGGGCGGCGTCAACGATTTGAAAATCAACGGTTTTTTTGCCATTCCACTCGTTTACGCTGACATGGCCCGCGATATGAACAGGGGCGGAACCCGCTTTTAGCAGCATTTCGCCCAAATCTGAATCCATGGCGCGGAAAGCGATGCCCTTGAGGCTCGCGCCGCCGGACGTATCCTGAATAAAGCAGCTGACATGATTTTCACCCACCACGCGCGGCTTGATGATCTTGACACCGGTGAGGGCGAAGCGCGGCTCGGCATGTCCGGCGCCATAGGGCGCGAGCATATTGAGTTTCTCGATCAGGTCCATCGTCAGCGCATGCAAAGAGAGTACGCTGTCTATCCGCAGCTCGGGCGCGAAGGGCTGTCCGTTGAGCTGCGTTTGCACATGCTGGTTGATGTAAGCGACAAGCTCCGGCAGCCTATCGCGCGCGACCGTAAAGCCTGCCGCCATTTTGTGTCCGCCGCCATTGATGAGCAGGCCTTTTTCTTTGGCGGAGATAACCGCGCCGCCGAGATCAATGCCGGATACCGAACGTCCCGAGGCTTTGCCGATGCCGTTTTCATCAAAGGCAATGACACAGGCCGGACGGTTGTATTTTTCCTTGAGCCGCGCGGCGACGATGCCGATCACGCCCGGATGCCAGCCGTCGCCGTCGACCATCAGAACAAGCCCGTCCTGCTCAGCCGCGCGTTCGATCGCTTCATCAAGAACGTTCTTTTCAAGCTCTTTGCGTTCGGCGTTGTATTGATGCAGCTGCAGCGCGATGGATTTTGCTTCCAGCGGGTCGTCGGTGGAGAGCAGGCGCGCGCCTAACCCGGCCTCGCCGACACGTCCGCCGGCGTTGACGCGGGGGCCAAAGACAAAGCCGGCGTGGAAAGTGCCGGGCGCTTCCGAGAGACCCGCAACATCACCGAGCGCGACCAGACCGGGGTTCTGGCGCATGGCCATGACTTTCAACCCCTGCGCGACAAAGGCGCGGTTGATACCGGTGAGGGGGACAACATCGCAAACAGTGCCGAGCGCGACGATATCCAGCCATTGCAAGATGCGCGGCTCGGGCTGTTGTGCGTTATAAAAGTTACGCGTCCGCAAAATACGGTTGATCGCGACGATAGCGAGAAAGCTGACGCCGACGGCGGCCAGCTGGCCTTGCCCGCTGTTATCGTCAAGGCGGTTCGGGTTCACGACGGCATAGGCGTTTGGCAATTTCGCTTCGGCGCGGTGGTGATCCAGCACGACGATATCGAGACCCGCCGCCGTTCCCGCCTCAAGCGGATCAAAAGCGGTTATGCCGCAATCGACGGTGATGACGACATCCATGCCTTCTGCTTTTAACTTCAGCAGGGCAGGAGCGTTGGGCCCGTAACCTTCCACGATGCGATCGGGGATATAGATGCGCAGGTCAGCGCCGACGGATTTGAAAAATCTTTTCAGCAGGGCGCCCGAGGTTGCACCGTCCACATCGTAATCACCGAAGACGGCGATTTTCTGTTTTTTGACGATGGCATCGGCGAGGCGTTCTGCCGCCTTGTCCATATCCTGCAAAGAGCTGGGATCGGGGAGCTGCGTTTTCAGGGCTGGATTGAGAAAGCCGTCTACATCGTCAAAGCCGATACCGCGCGACACCAGCAACCGTCCCAGAATTTCAGGCAGGCCGAAAGACTGGCTGATACCCTGCGCCAGACGCTCGTCCGTCGCGGAGAAGGCCCATTTTTTGCCGAGCACAGAAGAGGCGACGTTGAGAACATGGGCTTCCGTCACCCCGGCGGAAGCCGGAGTCTCGTGCGGACGATCAGAGATTCCGGCTTTCGCCGGAATGACGTTGGCTTTTAAACTCATTGATATCCCGGTTTCTTCCTGAAGTTGTGCGTGGCCTCGATGCGGCGGATGGTGCCGGTTTTGGAGCGCATGATGACGGAGTGGGTGAAGGCGCCGCCAGCGAAGCGCCGCACACCGCGCAGCATCGCGCCATCGGTAACGCCTGTGGCCGCAAACATCACATCGCCTTTGGCAAGATCGGTCAGGCCGTATTTTTTACCCAGATCCGTCACGCCCCATTTTTTGGCGCGGGCTTTTTCATCATCGTTGCGGAACAGGAGGCGGCCCTGCATAAAGCCGCCGGTGCTGCGGAGAGCTGCCGCGGCAAGAACGCCTTCAGGCGCGCCGCCGGAGCCCATGTAAATATCAATGCCCGTATCGGGCTGCGCCGTAGCAATCACGCCGCTCACATCGCCATCCGAAATCAGCATGATCCGCGCCCCTGCCGCACGAACTTTAGCGATCAGTTCTTCATGCCGCGGGCGGTCGAGAATGCAGACGACGAGATCGGCGACATTGACGCCTTTGATCTTCGCGAGCGCCTTCAGGTTTTCGGCGGGGGTGGCGTCCAGATCAACCAGGCCATCCGGCAGGCCCGCGCCGATAGCAATTTTTTCCATGTAAACATCGGGCGCGTTCAGGAAGCCGCCTTTTTCCGCCATGGCAACGACGGCAAGAGCGTTCGGGCCGCCCTTTGCGGTGATAGTTGTACCTTCAAGAGGATCAAGCGCTATATCGATATGCGGATAGTCTGTATTTTGCACATGCGACATGCTACCGATACCGACTTTCTCGCCGATATAAAGCATGGGCGCTTCGTCGCGCTCTCCTTCGCCGATGACGACGGTGCCGTCGATGCTGAGGCTGTTGAGGGCTTCGCGCATGGCGTCGACGGCGGCCTGATCCGCCGCCTTTTCATCGCCGCGGCCCATGAGAAGGGAGGCGGAGAGGGCGGCCGCTTCCGTCACGCGCACCAGTTCCAGCGCGAGGTTGCGGTCCATGGAGAATTTTGGCTGAAGATCATCTGTTTCCTGCATTTTCAAATTCGCTTTCATGTCATGGCTCCATTCTCGAATGTTTCAATACGCATCAGATGCGGCGGCTCGACGGAGGAGTTCAGCTTCCCGATCAGCCCGGCGGCTTTGAGTATATCGCCTTCGGCGGTCTTGTGGCTGGTCAGGATAACAGGTACGGGCTGCCCCGGCGCGTGGCCCCGTTGTAATACGGATTCCAGCGACACATTGCAATCGCGCAAAATTGCCGACACATCGGCGATCACGCCCGGCTCGTCCAGCACCATCAGGCGCAGGAAGTAGGAGCCCGTGCGCTCGTCAATATTGGCGGGTTTCAGCCTTTGCGGGTCGGCAACGCCAAGCAGGGGCAGCGCCACGCGGCCCCGGGCGACATCGATAATATCGGCGACGACGGCGGAAGCTGTCGCCCGGCTGCCGGCGCCGGCGCCCGTCAGGAGTATTTTGCCGGAGTAGTCTCCATCGACATAAACGGCATTCTGCGCCCCTTCGATATGCGCCACGGGCGTTGTTTTCGGCACGAGGCAGGGCTCGACGGATTGCTCGATGCCGCGCGCCGTGCGGCGGGCGATGCCGAGGAGTTTGATGCGGTGGCCGAGTTCGCTGGCAAAGGCTATATCCACCGCCTTGACGTTGCGGATGCCCTTGGTACGGACGGAAGCGACATCCGGCACGCAGCCAAAAGCAAGTCCCGCCAGAATAGACAGCTTATGCGAGGCATCGATGCCATCAATATCAAAAGAGGGATCGGCTTCCGCGTAGCCCTTTGCCTGCGCTTGCTTGAGAATATCGTCAAAGCTGCCGCCCGTTGCGCGCATCTCGGAGAGGATAAAGTTGCAGGTGCCGTTCAGGATGCCGTAGACGGCGTTGATCTTGTTGGCGGCAAGCCCTTCGCGCAGGCCCTTGATGACCGGAACACCGCCCGCCACTGCCGCTTCATAGGAGATCGTCCCGCCTTTGCTGTTTTTCAGGAGAGCCAGAACTTCGGCGCCGCGCAGTGCCAGCAGGGCCTTGTTGGCCGTGACGACAGGTTTGTTGTTCTCCAGCGCTTTTTTGATCAGGTCGTAAGCCGGGCCGAATGCGCCGCCCATGAGCTCAACGACAACGTCGACATCTTTATCGCCGGCGAGATCGACGGGGTTATCGTGCCATTTGACTTTGCCAAGGTCGATGCCGCGGCTTTTGCCTTTTGAACGGGCGGAGACGGCTGTCACGACGACAGAACGCTGCATACGGTCAGCCAGCAGCGCGGCATTGTGCTCCAGCAGCTGGAATACGCCGGAGCCAACAGTACCCAGTCCCGCAATACCTATTTTGAGTGGCGCGTTCATGTTTCAATCTTCTGTATCAGGACGCGACAGGCGTCTAGTTTGTAGTCGTATTTGTTGTGCTCAGAAACACTTCTGCGCGGCGGTCAGCGGCTTCCTGCGATTTGCCGGCGCGATGCGGATTTGGCTCGCCGTCTCCTGCGGAGCTCGCGACGATCCAGCCCGGTGTCACGCCCGCCTGAAGCAGCTCGTTCGCGACCGCATTGGCGCGTCTTTGCGCTATCTTAAAGTTGATCATTCTTCTTTCGATAGGATCCCTTACGCCATTAACGCGCTTGCTTGCGTGGCCGACGACATCCAGTTTGTAGTCGCTGGCGTTATGCACGAGGGATTGCGCCAGCTCATGCAGGTTTTTATGATCGATCCTGCTTATGCTGGCAGAGCCGTGTGCAAAATATACCTGCTGGACCATTTCCCCGCCACCCATGTAGCTGCCGTCCACGGCATTGACCTGCGTATAGGGCGACATATCTCCATTAACCGGAAACACCGCCACGCTGGGGTTGTATTCGACGATGGGCGGCCCTGCCGGTCTGTGCAAGCGGGGCGAAGGCGCTGATGACACGCTTTCAGCATCGGAGAGTGTTGGATTAGCCGCGTTGTAATTGCTTATCTTGTTCCAGACCAGCCTGACGTGATCACCTTCAGAAATGGCCCTTGGACGCATGACGGGCCTTGCAACGCGCAGAGGCGGCTGGTTTTCAGCATCTGACTCGTCTGTGTTTTCCGTATCTTCAGAAGGTGTGGCAACCGGTTTTGGATGTGCGCCATAGCCGCTTGGCGCGTCACCGATCACTTTTCCTATGGTGGACGGTTTGTTCGTCGCCCAGTCTGCGCTATCCCCTATGTCTCTCCCGACTCCCACGATCGTGTTGCAGGACGCAAGGACACAAATACTCAGGAGGGCGATATAGGAAAACTCTAGATTTTTCATGTTAATGAGGCCTTTATTTTCTGAATCAATAGGACAAAATCGCTCAGATAGTTTGGCCTAAATCGCCTCAATCATCAACTTTTACAATTAGTTATTGGATAATATTTTTCATTGACATAATTTTAGTCAATCGTTCACGACAAATACGGGCGTCAGGCCGCACCAGGTATTTTCGTCTCCCGGCTGGAGGTTCGCATTCACATTATTACCCCGCATCACCCGTGCCGAGAAGGCGACGGGCTCAAGTTTCTCAAACGGGGATTTATCCGGCCAGACGAACATAACCCGGATTTCGGCATTGAGCTTGTTTCCCTTGAGATCAGGGATATGCGAATTAAAGATAATCTTATGCATCAGGATATAATTATGGCGTTCATGGGTGGGAATAGCATCAAGGTCCGCCTTTGTAATATCTATTTTGACGCCTATGCCGGCATTGAAAAAAACCGGTTTCAAAACGTAGTTTTCGAGGTCGGAGGGGTAATTTTTGACCTCATCCAGAAAGCGGGTTTCAGGCACCATGGGGTGTTTCAGGAAGGGCAGGAGATACTTGCTGACCCGCAGAAACCAGCCCGGATCACCCGCCCATTCGACCTCCAGCCGGTCTGTGAAGCGGAATCGGGCCTTGTCTGCGAGGTGCAGGCTCTGGAATTCCGTCGGAATCACCCGGTTATAAATGCGGCGGATAGGCACATCCTGCCCTTTGGCGTCGCGGTAAAAAAGCCGGTCGCCTTTTTTAAAAACATCCGTCACGTCGACGACGGTTATGCCGAGCCTTTTCTGCGTGACGACGAAATCCCGTCGCGACTGCTGCTGCCACGGATTGATCTCCATCAGGATGACATTCTCCGGCGCATGGCCGTTTAAAATTGTTTGAGTGACGGCGGATTCATCGCACAGGAGATACCGGCAATCATCGCCCAGTTCGTAAACATCCTTATAAATTTTTGCCACAGCGGGGATAAACATCAGGTTGGAGGCAAAGGCCTGCATTTCGATCAGGCGCGGGCCGTCTTTGGTAATGGCGAAATCAACGATGAAAAATGTCGGTCTCTCCGGCGCCGAGGGCATAGTGAAGTCGGGCGGCAGGGCCTGACTGATTTTTTCCTGCAGCGCCGGTGCGAGCCCTTGGCGGATAATTTCTTTTGCACCCTGAATGACTTCATCGGCATAAGCGCGGCTGATGAACACAGGCGTCTCGCACATCCGCAGGCAGGTATCTCCCGCTTCCGCATGGATCGCTGCTAGCGCCTGTTTGTATCTTTCGGGCGTGAAATGTTTTGTATTAAAATTTTTATAGATGTTTTCCAGCATAGAGCTTTCCACCTGTCATTCCGGCGAAAGCCGGAATCTCGTGCCATAGATCCCGGCTTTCGCCGGGATGACTATTAAAAAAAGGTGCCCGAATTTCTCCGGGCACCTTTTCTGAAATAGGGAGAAAAGCAAATTAACGCTTGACCCACTGTGTACCACGACGGGCTTTATGACGACCGTACTTCTTACGTTCGACGATACGGCTGTCGCGGGTCAGCAGACCGGCCTTCTTCAGCGTAATGTGCAGGCCCGGCTCGAAGTGGACCAGAGCGCGGGAGATGCCGTGACGGACTGCACCGGCCTGACCGGAGAGACCGCCGCCGGAGACGACGCACATAACGTCGAACTGGCCGACGCGGGCAGACACTTCAAACGGCTGGTTGATGATGAGGCGCTGCGTGCCGCGGGCAAAGTATTGAATCTGATCACGGTCGTTGACGATGATTTTGCCTGAACCACGGGAAACCCATACGCGGGCAACGGCGTCTTTACGACGGCCTGTGCCGTAAGCGCGGCCTTTCGCATCCAGCGTTTGCACGCGTTCCAGAGGAGCTGTCGTAGCGGCGCCCGGAACATGAGCTGCGGGAGCGGCGGCTTCTTTCTCGACAACGGCTGATTTCAGATCAGAGAGAGTCTTTTTGGTTGGCATTGTTTATGACCTTTTGTTCTTGGGGTTCATCGCGCCGACATCGAGCACTTGCGGGTTTTGCGCTTCGTGATCATGTTTCGGGCCGGCAAAAAGACGCAGGCATGTCATCTGGCCGCGGGCGAGAGGGCTGTCCTTCGGCATCATGCGGCGAACGGCGTTTTCAAGAACGCGCTCGGGGTAATCGCCATCAAGGATCTGGCCTTTGGAGCGGCTCTTGAGACCGCCGGGGAAACCGGTGTGCCAATGGAAGTAATCGTTCTTGAGTTTGCGGCCGGTGATACGGACTTTGTCCGCGTTGATCACGATGACGTTATCGCCGCAATCGATGTGCGGGGTGTACATCGCTTTGTGTTTGCCGCGCAGACGCATGGCAATAACACTGGCCAGACGGCCGAGGATAACGCCTTCCGCGTCAATCAGAAGCCACTTCTTATCGACTTCCGACGGTTTAGCTGAATAGGTTTTCATGTTCTTTTCCTGTTTTATACTAGTCTTTAATTTTTACGAATAAAGTTCGCGTTTGGTCAGTGAGTTATGCGGGATTATGACGGGCGCGTCAACAAAAATGTGAAAATTATCTATAAATCGTTTTAAATCAAATTGTTAATATGTGGTATTATAATACCGTCATTATAAAATGCTGTAATAAAAGGAATCATCGTCAGAAAAAATCTGCTTAACCGCCATGTACAATCAAATCTGTAACTTCATAACCGAGCTTTCGCAAAGTTCTTTTTTGTTTACGCGTAAAGGCGCTTTTCCCTGGCTTATAGCTAGGGATAATAGACTTTACTTCTAGAGTATTTTCCGGCCAGCCTTCGTCTATAATTTTCACAGAATCTGCGAAGGCCGTCCTGAGTAAACCTTTCAAAGCTGCATAGTGATCTGTATTCTTTGCGGTAACCTCTGTAGCATTATATGACATATAACATCTCTCCAATAAAAATTAACATAATTTTAAAATAACTCACAAAACATATTTTGTCAAATAAAATTTAAAAATTGTTTGTATTCAAATACTTATACAGCAACGTCAGGCAGGTATTTTGCGTTAGCAATATTGCCAAAAGTGGCTAAATATTGATATTTTACCTGCCCAGTGCAGTCGGCGTATTTTTATAGATGGCTGATCTTACGGGGACCAGAAGATTTTTCAGCTCCTGTCCGAATTCCTGTTTCAGGGTGCCTGCTGCAAGCCGATCATATGAGCTTTGTAAAACACGGTTGAGGCGCGCGGCGGTGACAGGTTTGTAATCTGCTATAAACTGTGCTGAATCAGGGCCGGTGGCCGCGTTTTCTGCATCGTACCAGGTAAACGCATTTGCATCCTGCTGCAATTTCACAAGATCATTTGCGATTTTATCGTTTCCGGTTGATCGCAGAGCTGCTTCCACTTTATCGAGCAGCTGGGATGCGACGAGGATCGGATATAATTCATTGTTTGAAAGAGTCATTTCAATTACCTGTTATTAAAAGATTATTTTTATTAAATCGTTACGCCATTGAAAGCGATCTTATGTGACCGTGGCGGAGTTGCTGGCCGGAGCTTGGTGGAATTGACTGCGTCCTTGAACTGGTCCGCGAGACGCTTTGCCATGCCGAGCAGGTCTTTTTGCGTCGGCAGCGTCAATACGATCTGGGGAGGGGTCTTCTGCGCTTTTGTAACGACAGGTTTGGCCTTAAATCCAAAAAACCCTTTCACCTTATCCTTGATGGAAAAACCAAGATTATGTTCGGCCGCCCTGTAAAGGCCCTTGCCAACAGCTCCGACCGCAACACCTACAGTGCTAATAAGGATCGCCCCCAGTAGTGACGGTGCGAAAATGGCGCCACCAATACCCAGAAACGTACTGGCGATAATAAGCACGCCACCGACGGCAAGCAAAGCGCCTGTCCATAAACTGCCATGGCCCACCGTTTTTTTTGTGACAGGGATGCCCACAGCCTTAAGAATTCTCGGAACTACTTTTGTCCCGAAAGAAAAACCTATTTGCGAAATCCTGTTAAAGAATGACATGGTGCACCCCCGTGAACTTGTCCTATATCGTCAACACGACTCATCCTATCGTAGTTTAGTAAATTGTTGCTTAACATCAGTCATAATCTCACTGAAAACAGCTTATATGAAATTGAATTTTGTTAAACAAATATATGATGTGGAAAATAGTTCCTGTTTATAGCTGAGTCCACCCCGCCGCAGGGCGGGGTCTGGCTGCGCGAAGCGCCTTTATAAATGCGGCTTCACCGCGGCCGGATGCCGCCCTGCGGCGGCATGGAGAAACTGGAGATGTCCATCCCTCGCTTGTGCTCGGGATGACATGGATTCTTACTTTAAGTTGCTACAATTATATCTTGGAGCAGACCGGCTCTGACGTTGGCTGCTCGGGCCAGGCGTGCTGAGCCCAGCGGCGAACGGTCTGCTGATCCATGGCAAGCGCCTGATCTAAATGCGATGAATATTTTTCACAGAAACTGAGCGTGCTCATGGAGATGGCCCTGCGGGAGATTTCATTTGCCATGTCGGTGCGGAGGGAATTGAGTTTCTTTTCCGGATTTTTGACGCCTTCTTTGCTATAGTAGTTCATGAGGTCTGTCTCGTATCCACCTATTAAATCAGAATTTTTTTCTGTAAACGTCTGGTATTTCTGGTATAGCTCCTGACCTTCCGGCATCTTGATGCAGGTCAGGCCGATTACCATCAGCTCGCTGTGAATACGGATACCTTGCTCGGCTTCGAACTCGCGGGCGCCATAACATGCCTGCGCATTGGAAATGCCCGCAAAAAGTAAAACAACACTCAGCAATACTGTAAGTTTTTTCATACCCTATATCCGTAAATTTTAATCATGCCAGAAACGGAGAATGGCAGAACAATTCCGGATTATCAAGAAGGATAATCAACGCGCCCGCCGTTTTACAGGTTTTTCGTCGAATAATTCTGCCATCCGAGCCCAGACTTAATTGGCCACTGATTTTTTTAAGGTTGGTTTTTTGGCTTGTGAGCTCTCTTTGCAGGAGTCTTTTTTTGCAAACTGCGCGGCGGTTCTTTGTCTTTAGCCAGATCTGGAACCGGCGCATTGGTCAGTGTGGGAAACCATTTCTGCAGCCCCGCCATAATAGTGTCCAAATATTCACGCTTCGGTCCTGTGCTCTTATCGGCTTCATAGAACTCACGGAAGAAGGGAAACATAAAACGCCAGTCGTCAAAAGCAGCATTCGCCCAATATTTTTGATGCTCCTTTTCAAATTTCTTTTCAAGGCCATCTTTCACGTCATTCATTATAGACTCAATCTCTTTATCATTGACCTTATAGCTGGACGACATCCTTGCAAAGGTGTTGTTTGGTTTCAGGTTGTTCCATACAAGATTCATCACCGCGCCGGATAGTTTCAACTTTTCAAAAAAATCCTTGTCCTTCAGGCCAAATCTATGGCCCCAGTCTTCTTCTGTACTTGCCTCTTGTAATGCTGCGCTGTAGGGCAGGTTATAATATTTAGAATGAATATTTTTGTTGTCGTATGAAACCAGGTCCGCAAAGTGAAGGAATAAGGGCGCGCCAGGGTCATTTCGCTGCAGTTTTTTATTTTCCTGTTGGTTTTTCAGCGCATAACTCACGTTTTTCAGCGCTTCATAGCGCCTGATATCTTCCATGCCGATATCAAAGTTTTCAACCAGATCACGCACATTAGGTTTGGCTTCATGATCACTACGCCCTGCCCACCAATTCTCAAACTTATCACGGAAAGCCCATTCTATGGCAGCGCCGGCAGAAAGATCATCCGTCGCAACTGGTGCCTTGGCAACAAAGTTGAAAACTTTTGTCTCCTCGCTCTGGTCCTTGCTCGATATGCCTATGGAGAACAGCGGTGTGCTGGGTGTGGAAACCGGATCAAAAACAATCACGGCATGTTCCGGTTCGACGTTGCCGTTGCGGAGAGTGATATGCCCTTGCTGTTGCAAGGCAAAAAGCTCGCCGTCTGTGATTTCAGCGCCCATGGAGGGATCGCGTGCGGCGATGTTTTTGCGAAGCGAGGCCAGCATATCCTCCTTAGCCTTGACGTATTCTTCTTTTGCTTCTTTATGGGCTTCAGGTGTGCGTGCAAACGCCAAGTTTGTTTCAGCCTGGTTAAGAGGCCCGGCACCTGACCATCCACGCACCAGAAAAACTTTAAGGCCCAAAAATTGAGTCAGTTCCGTCTCAAGCGGGTCATAAGAAGTACCAGTGAGATCAACGGAGGGCCTTTTAATAGACATAGCATATTCCTTCAAAATGATTTTATAATTAACATATATTTATAACATGGCAAAAAATATGTCAATGAAAATATACTCATAATAACCAGTTGATAAATATGGGTAATATTAACGAGCTCTTTTGCGTGCTTTACCCGCCGGAGGTCTTTCATCAAACAGCTCCGCCAGCTTCTCCGTAATGGCGCCACCAAGCTCCTCGGCATCGACGAGGGTAACGGCGCGGCGGTAGTAGCGGGTAACGTCGTGGCCGATGCCGATGGCGATCAGCTGCACTTCCGTTTTGGTTTCGATCCAGTCGATCACGCGGCGCAGGTGCTCCTCCAGATAGTTTCCCTGATTGGCGGAGAGGGTCGAGTCATCGACCGGCGCGCCGTCCGAGATGACCATCAGAATTTTGCGCTGTTCGGGGCGCGCCATCAGCCGGTTATAAGCCCAGAGGAGGGCTTCGCCGTCGATGTTCTCTTTCAGCAGCCCTTCACGCAGCATCAGGCCGAGGCTGGCGCGGCTATGACGCCACGGGCTTTCGGCATCTTTGTAAATGATGTGGCGCAGATCGTTGAGGCGTCCGGGATTGACGGGTTTTCCGTCGGCGAGCCATTTCTCGCGCGCCGCACCGCCTTTCCATGCCCGCGTGGTGAAACCAAGAATTTCCACCTGCACGCCGCATCTCTCCAGCGTGCGGGCGAGGATATCGGTGCTCATCGCCGCGATGGTAATCGGGCGTCCGCGCATGGAGCCTGAATTGTCGATCAGGAGAGTCACGATCGTGTCGCGGAAATGCGTGTTGGTTTCCTGCTTGTAAGTGACGGGATAATGAGGATTGACGACAATACGGCTGAGACGGGCGCTGTCAAGAATGCCTTCCTCCAGATCGAATTCCCACGAACGCGTCTGCTGCGCCATCAGCTTTCGCTGCAGCCGGTTGGCGAGGCGCGTGATGACGCTATGCAGATGGACGAGCTGTTTATCCAGCAGCTTGCGGAGTTTCTGCAGTTCTTCCACGTCGCATAAATCTTTGGCCTTGATGGTTTCGTCGAATTGCGGCGTGTAGATTTTATAGTTGCCGAAAGGCGCATAGGCGGCGTCCCGCGGCGTGTTGCGACGGGAAGTCTCGGTCTCCGCGGCATCGTCGGAGCCGTCCTGCTCGCCCATATCGAAGCCGCCTTCCATGTCGACTTCCTGATCCGACTTCTCGCCCATATCGTCTTCGCTCATGCCGGAGGGGGGAGAGCCTTGCGAGCCGTCGCTATCAGCAGACTGCTTTTCGTCGCCCTGGCCTTTTTTGCTTTCCTCCGCGTCGCTGAGCTCTGACGGCGGCGGCGGCTCGACCAGCGCGCCCGGCATCTCCATCTTTTTAATCAGATGATGGGAAAATTTGGCGAAGGTGGCCTGATCGTACAACGACTCCCTGAGGTACGCGATATCATCGCTGTCGACATGATCCCTGATCCATGATTTCCAGACGCCGAGAAGTTTCTGCGCTTCTTTCGGCGTTCTGCGCTCGGTGAATTTTTCGCGCATGAAAAAGCGCAGCGCCTCGCCGAGCGGCGCATCCTCCATGCCGGTGACCAGATCCAGCTTCTGCTGGCGCACGTCGTGGCGCAGGGCGGATTCTATATTGGCCGCAACGCCGGGATAATTTTCAGTGCCGATGGCTTCTATCCGCGCATCCTCCATGGCCTGATAGACGGCGCGGGCGCGGGGGTCGGCAGGCATCAGCAGCTGATAGAGCGCCGCGTCATGATAATGGAGCTTGAGCGCCATGCTGTCCGCCAGCCCGCGCATATAGGCCACGAGCGATTCATCCATCTGTTTCGGCAGGGCAGGGAGGTGGATTGTCTTGTCATTCACCTCGGCCAGATGACCGCCAAACACAACTTCCACATCCTCGCGCCCCGACAGCGCCCGCGTCGTCGACTCGGTCGCCTGCTTGAAATTCTCGACGGGGTCGTGGTTGTCGGTCATTGCATGAACCATCCGCCATCGCGGCGCAGGCCGCGATCCGGCCGCGCGACGTCTGTCGCGCATGAATGCCGATTACTGACAAATAGTTTCATACAAATCTTTCCAATCCGGATTCATTTCTTCAATAATTCTCATTTTCCACGTTCGATGCCATTTCTTCAGTTGCTTCTCGCGATTGAGCCCTGTTTCACGGTCATTATAGATTTCAAAGTAAACGAGATTTTCTACATGGTATTTTCTGGTGAACCCATCCGCCACTTTATTCTTATGTTCCAATACTCTTTTGGGGAGGTTCTCGGAAAAGCCAGTATAAAACGTACTATTTCTACCTTTAGCTAGAATATAAACATAGAACTGTTTCTCTTTCATTTTTTTATATTCTTTATCTAATTATTATATACGCCGCAGACGCGGCCTGGCCAGACCCCGGCCTCCGCCGGGGTGGGTGCTGTGCTTCTTCACCCCGCTGTTGTCTTCGCCAGCGTCCTGTCAAAACACCGCTGGTAGTATTCGGCGACGATTGCTTTTTCAAGCTCGTCGCATTTGTTGAGGAAGGTCAGCGTGAAGGCGAAATCGATGTCTTCCATGATCTGGGCATTCTCCGCCCAGTTGATGACGGTGCGCGGCGACATGACTGTAGAAAGGTCGCCAGCGATGAAGCCCTTGCGCGTCAAGTTGGCCATGCGCACCATAGAGGCGACGATCTTTCTGCCTTCGTCGGTCGCATAGGCGGGTACGCGGGCAAGCACGATGTTCACCTCGTCTTCATCCGGCAGATAATTGAGGCTGGCGACAATATTCCAGCGGTCCATCTGGCCCTGGTTGATCTGCTGCGTGCCATGATAAAGACCGGTCGTATCGCCGAGGCCGATGGTATTCGTCGTCGCGAAAATACGGAAGGCGGGGTGGGGCTTGATGACCTCGTTCTGGTCCAGCAGCGTCAGGCGTCCATCGGCTTCAAGCACGCGCTGAATAACGAACATCACATCCGGACGGCCCGCGTCGTATTCATCGAACACAAGCGCACAGGGGTTTCTGAGCGCCCACGGCAGAATGCCTTCCTTGAACTCGGTCATCTGCTTGCCATCGCGAAGGACGATGGCGTCCTTGCCGATCAGGTCGATACGGCTGACGTGGCTGTCGAGGTTGATGCGGATGCAGGGCCAGTTGAGCCGCGCCGCCACCTGCTCGATATGCGTCGATTTCCCCGTGCCATGATAGCCCTGTATCATCACGCGCTTGTTATGCGCAAAGCCCGCGAGAATGGCGAGCGTGGTTTTTTTGTCGAAACGGTAAACATCGTCGACATCCGGCACGTTATCCTGTTTGGCGGAAAAGGCGGGCACCTGCTGGTCCGTATCGATGCCAAAAAGCTGGCGGACGGAAACCATGATATCCGGCAGGCGTTTCAAATTGGGGTTTGTTGTAATGGCCATTATTGTTCATCCAGTTTTGTGTAGTTTTGATACGAGAGTTTGAGAATGGAGTAGGCGAGGTTTATTTTCTTGAGCTGTTCTTCGGCGTTTTTATCCGCTTGGTTGATATCCGGATGATAGCGCTTCGCGAGCTTTTTGTAACGCGCCTTGACTTCCTCCCATTCGATCGGCGGCTGAAGATCCATAACCGCCAGAGCTTCCACCGCCGGATGCGGGATGGAACCGAGGTTGATGTGCGCGCTTTCATCCCGCGCGCCGCTGCCGCCCATGGTGAAATCCTGAAAGAAGCTTTCGCCCGTGGTGAACCGTTCGTACACGGCCCTCTTTATTTTTTCCTCGTTAAAACCGGCCTGCGTCGAGCGCCAGGTCGGGCGGTCCCAGACGACGGTTTTGCTCATCGTTTTCTCGATTTCGGCCTGTGACATGCCTTTGAAGAAATCCCAGTTCTGGTTGTACTCGCGCACATGTTCGAGGCAGAACCAGTAATAGTTTTTCAATGCGTCGCGTGACTTCGGCGCCTTGAAATCACCGCGCTCGGGGCAGCCGGTAATATCGCAGCTCTTCGTCAGCGTCAGGGCCGTTTCCGGCGGGTCCTGGAGCGTACCCCAGTATGATCTGAATTTTGTGTACCACATTCTGATAATTATCGCTCTCAATGGCCTTGAAAACAAGTACTCGGAGAAAATTTTTTTAACATAAGCTGCAAAATACATCCTTGTGTTGTATTTTTTAATATATACAATCTTAAATTGTATTCGATACTTTTCACAAGCTTTGGGAGCATAAGAATGACGAACGAAGAAAAGCCCGAAATATCTGCAAGTTCAAAAGATACAACAGTATCAGTGCATGCGCCCGCCTGGAGGCGGAAATGTGGAGCGCCCTGAACGAAATTGCCGCGCTGGAAGCCTGCTCCATTCACGATTTATGCGGTGCCGTACATGGCCTGAAAGAGCCGGCGGCTTCTTTTACGGCAGCGCTGCGGGTTTTTATGTGATGGAATACTATCGCTCGACCTCGCGCACCACCCATCAGGTATTACAGGTGCAAAAGCAGGCCAAAATCTCCCGCAAAACGGAAGGGACGGTGATTTAACCGTTATTGTTGGAGGGTGCCTTTTCAGAACGGTTTTTGAACTGGCGGGCACGCAGCTTCCTGACGGTCGATTCCGCTCTCAAAGCACCATCATATGGCGTTAAACCGGGCACCATGGTCGTTACAACCGCCGAAGCCAGCGTAAAAGCCTTAACCAGTTTAGTTTCGTTTTTGTCCCATATCATTGTATAAGCCCTCTCGGTTTGACTGAACTTATATAATATGTGAAAAATACGAATATGTCAACTATTACTTCTGTGAGCAGCGTCTCAGTTTAAACTTTCCGCTCCTCCGCGCAGGCGGGAATCTATTCTCACCGGCGGTTTTCATGGATCCCCGCATCCGCGGGGATGACGGATTCTTTAACTTGGGCTATTTTCAGACCGCGTGGCCCATCTCCAGAAACTTCTGGCGACGGCGGGTTTTGAGGACGGAGCCGTCCAGCGGGCTCAGTTCATGGAGCGCCTTTTCGATGTAATCGCCGACCACGTCAATGGTGCGTTCCGGCTCGCGGTGGGCGCCGCCCATGGGCTCCTCGATGATCGAATCAATGATGCCAAGCTGCTTCAGGTCCTGCGCCGTCAGTTTCAGGGCGCGCATGGCTTCTTTGGCGAAAGCGCGGTTGCCCCACAAAATGCCCGCACAGCCTTCGGGAGAAATAACGCTGTAGATGGAATGCTCCAGCATAAAAACCCGGTCCGCCGCGGCAATCGCGATAGCGCCGCCGGAGCCGCCTTCGCCGATAATGACGGAGACGAAAGGGGTCTCCGCCCGCAGGCAGGATTCGATGGATCTGGCGATAGCTTCGGCCTGACCGCGTTCTTCCGCATCGATGCCGGGATAAGCGCCGGAGGTATCCACCAGCGTGATGATTGGCAGGTTGAACTGATGTCCCATGGCTATCAGGCGCTGCGCCTTGCGGTAGCCTTCCGGTCTGGGCATGCCGAATTTATGCTTGATGCGCGCGTTGGTGTCGTGGCCTCTTTCCTGACCCAGCACAACGCAGGACTGGCCCCTGAAGCGGCCGAGACCGCCCAGAAGCGCTGCATCCTCGCCGAAAGCCCGATCGCCGGCAAGCGGCGTAAAGTCACGGATCAGGCGCTTGGCGTAGTCGCTGAAGTTGGGACGGTCAGGATGGCGCGCCACCTGAACTTTTTGTTCCGGCGTCAGCTTGGAATAAGTCTGGACGAGAATGCGTTCGGCCTTCTCGCGAATTCTGGCGATCTCGTCATCCAGATTGACGCCGCCCTTGTCGATGGTCTGGAGTTCAAGCACCTTGGCTTCCAGCTCGACGATCTGTTTTTCGAATTCTAAATGATAGGTCATTTATTTCTATTTTCTTTTAAGTTGTCATCCTGAGCGAAGCGAAGGATCTCTGGATATTGCGGCAAGCGCCTGAGATCCTTCGCTTCGCTCAGGATGACAATCTAGCTGAAGTCGCTACAAAGAAAAAGGGAGCTTTTTTGCAAAAGCTCCCTTTATTCCAGATCATTGATAGTGCAGCAGAATTAGCCGCCGTTCGCCTTAGCGAGCGGGTGCTTGGTTTCTACCGTTGTTTTAGCCTGATCGCCGACAACCTGTGTGTAAATCTGGGTTGTGGCAATGTCAGCGTGACCCAGCATCTTCTGTACAGAACGCAGATCAGCGCCGTGCTTCAGAAGGTGGGTTGCGAAAGCGTGACGCAGAACGTGCGGGCTGACGCGTTCCGGATCAATACCGGCATTGCGTGACAGCTCTTTCAGCAGCTGGGCGAAACGCTGGCGGGTCAGGTGTCCGGATTCGGACGTGCGTGACGGGAACAGCCATTTGCCTTGTGCTTCGCTACGATCGGACATCAGGAACTTCGCGCGGATATCCATGTAGTTCTTCATAGCCTTCTGAGCGGGTTCGGAGAGGGGAGCCATGCGTTCGCGGCCGCCCTTGCCTTCGACGGTCAGGTAGCGGCTTTCGGGGCCAATGGCCGCAAGAGACAGGCCAACGAGCTCGGAAACGCGCAGACCGGTCGCATAAAGGATTTCAAGTAGCGCAACGAGACGGATGCTTTCCGGACCGCCTTGCTTCTGTGCCGTGCTGATCAGGACGGAGACTTCGTCTTCGCTCAGGATCTTCGGCAGGGTGCGGGTCTGCTTCGGGCTTTCGATGGTCGACGTCGGATCATCCGAGCGCGTGCCTTCGGAAACGAGGAAGCCGAAGAACTGACGCAGCGCTGAAATGCGGCGTGCAATCGTGCGAACGGCTGTCTTGCCGCCGCCCTTGCTCTTCGCGTTCTCGCGTGCGCCCAGTTCACCCAGGTATGCCTTGAGATCGTTCGTTGTTGCGCTGTTGATGTCTTTGCTCTGTTTCTTCAGAAACGCGCAGACATCTGCGAGGTCGCGCTCGTAAGCGTGACGTGTATTAAGGGCAGCACCGCGTTCTGCGATGAGCATATCGAGAAATGCATCCACAGTACCGGGAAGCGGTGCCTTGGGCATTTTTGGACGACCTGGACGTGCCATAGTTTTTCTCCTTGTTTAAATTACCTAACACACTTAAAGCCAGCCTGTTTTCCTTTTCACAGTACCGACAAGTGCATTACCTCCGTAACAGTGACATAAAGCCGCATCCAATCAGGAAAAGCAAGAGGGAATATGTGAAAATTATTTTTTTTTGTTTCATGATCTTAAGGTTGTAATTTAATAACAAGTCCAAAGTCATGAAATTTATTACTTTTCTCATATCCGTCAGTGCCGTCTTTATGTCCCTTCTTAAATGCCTCAAAAAAACCTTTTTAAAGCACTTTCTAGTTTGTATTCAGTCTCTTCGATACCCCAGAATCAGTTAATCCATAGTCCTGATTCGGCGCGCCGCAGAGGCATGGTCAAAAGCCGGAGAATGAAGGCGATATTCAGGACTTCTTTTCCAAGAGTCTTGAAGTATCGACTGGTTTCTCGATCTCCTTCTTCGTTACAGGTACATCCCATACTGCAATAACAACAAAGCCGGTTGTAACTACAAGAAACGACAGCAACACAAGGGAAATAAGCAGTTTTTGCATCATGTTCTTATTTCTCCTCTTTATTATCCAAGCGTTTCAAACGGGTATATCCCATAAGCATCTATTTATTACATAACTTATTACGGACTGTCAAATATATTCTTTTCATAAGAATGAAATTTTATATCTATTTGATTTATAACGATTAAATTGTCCATTATTAGTACAAAAGTACCATGGGAAAATACCAATACACAAGAAAATAGTGATTTTGTAGAAGAATCAGGCCTTAAACAGGCCCGACTCGGGGGCCCGGCTGACGCCGGCAGGCGGGCATTATCCAATTTGCGCAGAAAGTGATATAACCGTTGTCACAAGAGGCCAAACACCGCAAGATATATGTCACGGCACGACTAAAATGGCCGGCGTCTGCAGCAGTGAAGGAAGTGACTCTGTCTACGTCTAAAAATATCGTCCGCGTCAATCTGGGCGCCAGAGCTTATGATATCGTTATTGGACAGGGCCTTCTGGCGCAAGCGGGGGAGCATGTCCCGCCTTTGCTGTCCTCGAAAAAGCTTTGCATCGTTACAGATGAAACAGTGGCCAAGCTCTATCTGGTGAAGCTGATGCATACGCTGGAAGCAGCCGGCCTGACGCCTTGTCCGCCAATTATTTTGCCGCCGGGGGAGCAGACGAAAAATTTTCAGCAACTTCAGTCTATTATAGAAAAATCCTTAAGTTATAAATTAAATAGAAATTCCACGCTGATCGCTCTCGGCGGCGGCGTTATCGGTGACATTGCCGGATTCGCAGCTGCCATTCTTATGCGTGGCATCGGATTCGTGCAAATCCCGACCACACTGTTATCGCAGGTGGACAGCTCCGTCGGCGGCAAGACGGGAATCAATACTGCCGCCGGCAAGAATCTGGCCGGGGCCTTTTATCATCCGAAAGTCGTACTGATCGATACCGACGTGCTCAAAACGCTGCCCGTGCGCGAACTCAAGGCCGGTTATGCCGAGATCGCGAAATATGCCCTCATCAATGATCCGGCGTTCTTCAACTGGCTGGAGCAAAACGGCAGGGCATTGCTGGAAGGCGATGCAGCCGCACAGAAATATGCTATATACGCCAGCTGCCGCGCCAAGGCCGCCATCGTCGAGGAGGACGAGAACGAACAGAAGGATATCCGCGCCCTGCTAAACCTCGGCCACACCTTCGGCCACGCGCTCGAAGCGCTCGGCGGCTACGACGGACGGCTTCTGCACGGCGAGGCGGTGGGAATAGGGGCCTTGCTCGCGCATGAATTCTCGCTGCAGCTGGGCTTGTGCCCGGCGCACGATGTGGAACGGCTGCGGCTGCATCTCCTGAAAACGGGCCTGATGATGGAGCCTCCCTTCAAAGTCACCGCGCATGACATGCTGGCCCGCATGCATGGCGACAAGAAAAACACCGACGGACAAATCACGCTGATTTTGACCAAGGGCATAGGACAGGCTTTTGTCGCCCGTCATATCAGCGAGGTTGAACTGCGCGCATTTTTGCAAAGAAAATTCGGATAAAGGAGCGAACTGAAATGGATAATAATCTCTGGCTGGATCTGGTAGGGCTGTTCTTCCTGTTGCTGGGCGGCGCTTTCTTCTCGGCCTCGGAAACGGCGCTGACGGCTGTTTCCCGCGCCCGCATGCACACGCTTGAAAACGACGGCAACGCCCGCGCGCACCTGATCAACAGGCTGAGGGAGCGCAAGGAAAAGATGATCGGCACGCTGCTGTTCGGCAATACCATCGTGAATATTTTGCTGGGTGCGCTGTCAACGGCGGTGCTCATGCAGATATTCGGCAAGGCGGGCATCGTTTACGCGACTGTCGGCGTAACGCTGCTGGTGCTGATTTTTTCCGAAGTCCTGCCGAAAACCTATGCGCTGATAAATCCCGACCGCCTGTCGTTGTTTCTGGTGCCGGCGGTCGCCATCGTCGTGGCCGTCTTTACACCCATCACCTACAGCGTGGCCCAGATCGTTAACGGCATATTCCGCATTTTCGGCGTCAAGCCGCATGTGAACACCGAAGAACATGAACAGGAACTGCGCGGCGCGATCCAGCTTTTCAAGGAAACGATGGATATCGAGGAAGACCAGGAGAAGGGGGCCATGCTGCGCTCCATCATGGATCTGGCCGAAGTCAAGGTCTCCGAGATCATGGTCCACCGCAAGAACGTGCGTATGATCAACTCCGAGCTGCCCGTGGCCCGCATCATCGACGAGGTCCTGCACAGCGCCTTCACCCGCCTGCCGGTGTGGAAGGAAAGCCCGGACAACATCATCGGCGTCATCCATACCAAGCTTCTCTTAAGCGAGATGATCAATTGCAAGGGCGATATTTCAAAGGTGAACATCATGAACGCCATGATGGAGCCGTGGTTTATCCCTGAATCGACCACGCTGTTCGACCAGCTGCAGGCCTTCCGCAAACGCCGCGAACACTTCTCGATCATGGTGGATGAATATGGCGCGCTGATGGGCGTCGTGGCGCTGGAGGATATTCTGGAGGAAATCGTCGGAGAGATCAGCGACGAGCACGACGTCGCGGTATCGGGCGTGCGCCCGCAGCCGGACGGCAGCTATATCATCGACGGCAAAGTCACCATCCGCGACCTCAACCGCGAATTCGACTGGGGCCTGCCGGACGAGGAGTATTCGACGCTCGCCGGTTTGATCCTGTTCGAAAGCCAGCGCATCCCGAACGTCGGGCAGACCTACACCTATTTCGGCGTCCGCTTCGAGATCCTGAAGAAGCAGAAGAACCAGATCAGCCTCGTGCGGGTTATCCCCCTGCCGAAGGAGGAAGATGCCGAAGCCGAGAAGCGGGCGGAGGCGGGAGGGTGATGAATGTCACAGCCTCTTAAGAAAGAAGTATCCGGCGAGGCCGCGCAAGCTGCACACAAAACAGGCATTGACCTGCTTGTGGCGGGCAAGGTTGAGGAGGCTATCAAAAGTTTTCACGAGGCGCTCCGGCTTGATATCAATCTTGCGTCGGCATGGGCAAATCTTGGCATTGCGCTGCGCAAGCTCGGCAAGCTCGAGGCTTCTGCCGCCTGTTCACAGCGCGCGATTGCATTGTCGCCGCAAAATCCTTTTTACCACGCGAACTACGGCAACTGCCTGATCGAGCTGAACCGGCAGGATGAGGCCTTTGCAGCCTATGCCGAGGCCCTGCGCTGCAAACCGGATGAATTTACGCTCAGGTACAATTATGCCCTTTCGCTGCGCGATGCCGAACGCCTTGAAGAAGCGGCGGCGCTTCTTGAAAAGCTCCTGAAGGAGAAGCCGGGCGATGTCGAAATTACATGGGATGCGGCTCTGACGCAGTTGCAGCTTGGAAATCTCAAGGATGGCTGGGAGGCGTTTGAAATCCGCTGGCAGCGTCCCAGCATGGCGCGGGAGCGCGTCTACAAAACGGCCCCGCGCTGGCACGGCGAAGACATCAGCGGGAAAACCGTGCTGGTATACGAGGAGCAGGGGTTCGGCGATACGATCCTCTGCAGCCGCTACATCCCGCTGATCGCGGCACGCGGCGGCAAGGTCATTCTGGAGTGCAAGCCCCAATTGCACAAACTCTTTTCCACGATCAATGGCATTACGCGCATGGCAGAAGCAGGACAGGTTGTCAGCGGATTTGATTACCATGTCCCGATGATGAGCCTTCCGCGCATCTTCAACACCGGGCTGTCTTCCATTCCATCGCCGCCGCCTTTATTATACGCAGCCCCGGCGTTATCGCCCGCATCATCCCGCCTGCTGGCGCTCGGGCAGAGCCGCCTTAAAGTCGGCATCGTCTGGTCCGGCAATACGGCATTTCTCGCCAATAAAAAACGCGCCGTCGATATCACGCGCTTTCTTCCTCTGGCCGCAGTTCCGAACGTTCAGCTTTACAGCCTGCAGAAGGGCCCCTGCGAGAAAGATATCGCGGCCTGCGGCGCGGAGGGGCTTATCCTTCCATTGGGGCCGGAGCTGAATGATTTTTCCGAGACGGCGGCTGTCCTGAAACAGCTTGACCTTGTCATCATGACGGACAGCTCCGTTGCGCATCTGGCGGGATCAATCGGCTGCCCGGTCTGGAACCTGCTCTCCGTCGGCGCTTATTGGCTTTACCTGCGGGAACGCGAAGACAGCCCATGGTATTCCTCGATGCGATTGTTCAGGCAACCGAAGCCGGGAGACTGGGACAGTGTGTTCAAAAAAGTGGCGGCTGAGCTGGAGAAAGCGGTTGCGCTGAAAAAATCCGGCGTGTGGCCCTGGCCGGCTTCTTTGTCATCCTGAGCGCAGCGAAGGATCTCCCTGTATATAAACAAAGGAGGGAGATTCTTCGGCTTCGCCTCAGAATGACAACTTATTCACTGGAATGACTTTAAGGAGGCGACCTACAGGCCTTTCTCCAGCCGCTTTGCCTCATCCCACAGCGCCATGCGTTCCGCGCGGGTGGAAGTCTTGAAATCCTTGCCCGCTTTTGTCAAACCCCGCTCCATGTGGCGGAAGCGGCGTTCGAAGCGGTTATTGGTGGTGCGCATGGCGTCTTCGGCGTCGATGCCGTGCCAGCGGGCGCAATCGACCAGCATGAACATCAGGTCTCCAAGCTCGGCGGCGATTCTTTCATTATCGGGCGCGGGGGCTTCGACTTCCGCGCGCAGCTCGGCGATTTCTTCCTCGATTTTATCGAGCTGCATGCCGACATCCGGCCATTCCCATCCGGCTTTGGAAGCGCGGCCTTTTATCTTTGCGGCGCGGATGAGGGAAGGGAGCCCGTGCGAAATTTCGTCGAGGATGCTTGAGTCCGTCGTCACGCCTTTGGCGCGGCGCTCCTCGGCCTTGATTTCCTCCCAGCGGCGGTCAATCTCGGCGGGCGTTTTGAGGGTGTTGGCTTCATTGCCGAGAATGGTCGGATAGCGGCGCTCCAGCTTGTCGACGATCGCCTTGGCGACATCGTCAAAGGTGAAAGATTTACGCTCCGCCGCGATCTGGGCGTGAAAGACTATCTGCAGCAAAAGATCGCCCAGTTCATCCCGCAGATCGCCATCGAGCTTGTTCTGGTCTATCGTGTCAGCCGCCTCATAAGCTTCCTCGATCAGGTACGGCGTCAGCGATTTATGCGTCTGCTCCTTCGTCCACGCACAGCCGTCGGGACTAGTGCGGAGATAGGAGAGGATTTCGAGGAGTTTGGTGAGATTTTTCTGCACGTCTATGAAGATTTATTAATGCTTTGGCTTGGGCGCTGGAAAAACCATGTCGGGCCCGGGTTTTCCAAATCTTTTTTGCTTTACTGTAAAACCCTGCTCAAACTGGGGATCATCTTTGTATTTGTTGAGCGAGCCGCCTTTTCTTACCAGCTCATCCCATATCAGCTTCGTATTAAATATAACGGTTATTTCTTCATCGTAGAGGCCGGTGCGTCCAACATAGTTCTTTAAAGTTTCGATGCAGGCGTCCAGCGGCTTGAGGCCGAATTTGTTCACCGCGTTCGGATCAGTGCCGCTTGCGAGCAATTCACGGACTTTCCTGACGTTGACTTGCTCAACGGCTTTAAACAGGTTTTCTTCCGGCGTTTTAAAAATGGACATGTTTGGCTTCCTTATTGAGCGATCATTCAATCGCTAGGGTATAGGATACAATCCCGAAAGGATCAATGATTGATGTCATAGTGTCTGGATCATGCGATGCTCCACGGCATCATATTGTGTGATAATGTATATTATGAATATTAAAATATTATCCGGCTTCAGAAAGCGCTTATATGGGTTTATATAAGTATCTGATGCATTCAAACCCAGCCCATTTATACCCCGAACAAGCTCCATACGAAACCGGCTTCTTTGATGCCGGCGACGGACACCGGCTTTACTATGCCCGCTACGGCACTCCGGCTGGCGAACCTGTCGTTTATCTTCATGGCGGCCCCGGCGGCGGATGCAGGTTTAATGAATACCGCTTCTTCGATGCCACGCATTACAACATCCTGCTTTTCGACCAGCGTGGCTCCGGCAAAAGCACGCCGTTCGCCGGCACGGCCAATAACAACCTTCGGTCGCTTGTCAGCGACCTTGAAAAGCTGCGGCAGAAATTCGGCTTTGACAGCTGGAACGTCACGGGCGGTTCGTTTGGCTCGACCCTGGGCATGTTTTACGCCGTAACGCATCCGGAACGCGTCAAACGGCTTTTGCTGCGCGGGATATTCTTTGGCGATGCCGAAAGTTCGCATGACCTGATCAACGCCGATGGCTTGCTGAAAAGAAGCCGCAATCAGTGGTTTCAGGAATACCATGACCATATTCCGCCGGCAGAACGTGCCGATAATCTGGCCATGCCTTATTACAACAGACTTATGTCAGCAGATGAATCGGTTGCCATCGAGGCCGCACGGCTTTTCATGCGCTATGACAGCTCGATCGCCACCAAAGACCCGCAGCTGGACGCGCTTGAAAAAATCAATCAGGACCCGCGCGGCATGCTGCCGATCTCGCGGCTGTTCTTTCATTTCAGCGTCAGTGAATTCATGAAGAACGATTACAAGCCGTTTTTGCTGAACGGACTATCAAAGCTGAAAATGCCCATCGATATCATCCATGGCCGTCAGGACTGGATCTGCCCGGTCGAGAACGCCATTGAACTGCACGAACATTGCCCCGCAATGCGCCTGACGATCGTCGAAAACACCGGCCACGGCATGGTCGAGCCGGGCCTGCAGCAGGCCTTTATCGCAGTCACTGACAGGTGGAAGGACTGATAGAAAACCCTCTCAACACCACCCCGCCGCAGGGCGGGGTCTGGCCGCCGCGCGAAGCGCCTTTATAAAGGCGGCTTCGCGCCGCGGACCGGATGCCGCCCTGCGGCGGCATGGAGATAAAAAAGCTACCCGAACTGCTTGGATGCTTTTACCGCTGCGTCGACCTTTTTGATGATTTCAAGAGGGTTCTTGGTTGAAGTATCGTATCCGGGCGCGGCAGCTCTCAGCTGATCGACCAGCTCAACATAGGCACGAATTTTAACAGCGGACTTGCTGCCGCGTGCTTCGGTTGCCTTGACGATATCCTTCATGATGTTCTCGAAACCCTTGGATTGGCCTTTGACGCCATTTTTCTCCGCAGCCACATCCAGAAGAATACTGATGTGATCCTTAAACGCCAGCGCGGCTGAATTAAACAACGTTTGCACGGTCCCGGTATTCTTGTCTGTTAAAACGCGTGCATTCTTTTCGCTCCATGCGCTGAGCTTCGCGTTGAGCTGATCTGCAGATAAAGCTTCCAGATCTTTTCTGGCTTTAGCGAACACATTTAATTTATTTAACATATTTATTGCCCTTCCACTGTGACTGATGTATGATTATTAGCCCCGTTATAGGCAAAGAAAATATTTCTGTCAATGCGCACTTTGCCCTTCGTTTACCCCTCGAAAAATGCTAAAAATAATAATTATTACAACAACATCGTCCAAGATAAAGGCCAAGGAAAGACAGGATTTAGCCGTGACCGACAACACCGTTAAAAGAAGCGACATTTCTCCCATAACCATCGAATCCGAGATGCAGACGTCATACCTCGCTTACGCGATGAGCGTGATCGTCAGCCGCGCCCTCCCCGATGCGCGCGACGGGTTGAAACCTGTCCACCGCCGCATCCTCTACGCCATGCGCGAAGGCGGTTATGATAGCGGCAAGCCTTACAAAAAATCCGCCCGTATCGTCGGTGACGTCATGGGTAAATACCACCCGCACGGCGACAGCGCGATTTATGATTCCATGGTCCGTATGGCGCAGGATTTCTCCCTGCGCGTGATGCTGATCGACGGCCAGGGTAACTTCGGCTCGATGGATGGCGATCCGCCCGCCGCGATGCGTTATACCGAAGCGCGCCTGAACAAAGTCGCCGAAACGATGCTGGAAGATATCGACAAAGAGACCGTCGATTTCCAGCCGAACTACGATGAGTCCACGCAGGAGCCGACTGTGCTCCCTGCCCGCTTTCCGAACTTGCTGGTCAACGGCGCTTCAGGCATCGCCGTCGGCATGGCGACAAATATTCCGCCGCACAACCTCGGCGAAGTCATCGACGGCTGCTGCGCCTATGTCGACAATCCGGATGTATCAATTGACGAACTGATCGACATCATCCCCGGCCCCGATTTCCCGACCGGCGCGCAGGTGCTGGGCCGTAACGGCATTCTCGGCACGTTCCACACAGGCCGCGGCTCGATTATCATGCGCGCCAAGACCTCCATCGAGGAAATCCGCAAAGACCGCAACGCGATCATCGTCCATGAAGTGCCGTATCAGGTAAACAAGTCGCGCCTGCTGGAGCGCATCGCCGAAATCGTCCGCGATAAAATCGTCGAGGGCATCTCTGACCTGCGCGATGAATCCGACCGCGATGGCGTGCGCGTCGTTATCGAACTCAAGAAAGACGCCGTGCCGGACGTTGTCCTGAACCAGCTTTTCAAGCATACGCCGCTGCAGACATCCTTCGGCTCCAACATGCTGGCACTCAACTATGGCCGCCCGCAGCTGATGAACCTGAAGGAATTCATTGCCGCTTTCGTGAACTTCCGCGAGGAAGTCATCACCAAGCGCACGATTTACGACCTCGGCAAAGCGCGTGAACGCGGGCATATCTTGGCTGGTCTCGCTGTCGCCGTCGCCAACATCGACGAAGTAATCCGCATTATCCGCACGGCAAGCGACCCGAACGACGCCCGTGAGAAACTGACGGGCCGCGAGTGGAATGTCGGCGAAGTCGCGCCGCTCATCAAGCTGATCGACGATCCGCAATATCCTGTCAGCGCCACGAATACTTACCGCATGTCCGATATTCAGGCCCGCGCGATCCTTGATCTGCGCCTGCACCGTTTGACGGCGCTGGAGCGCGATAAAATCGGCGACGAGCTGCGTGAAGTCACAGGCATGATCGCCGAATATCTCTCCATTCTCGCCAGCCGCGAAAAGCTGATGAAAGTGCTGCGCGACGAGCTGGTCGATATCAAAACCCGCTTCGCGACGCCGCGCCGCACGGAACTGATTTCCGACGAACACGAATCCGATATTGAAGACCTGATCCAGAAAGAAGACATGGTCGTCACCGTCACGAACACCGGCTACGTCAAACGCGTGCCGCTCGCCACCTACCGCGCACAGAAACGCGGCGGCAAGGGCCGCACCGGCATGCAGACGAAGGAAGAGGATTTTGTGACAGATCTCTTCGTCGCCAACACGCATACGCCGATCCTGTTCTTCACGACCAAAGGCATCTGCCACAAGATGAAGGTCTACAAGCTGCCGTTGGGAACGCCGCAAGCGCGTGGCAAAGCCTTTATCAACATGCTGCCGCTGGAACAGGGCGAAACCATTTCCGTCGTCATGCCGTTGCCGGAAGACGAGGAGACATGGGATAAGCTCGATGTCATCTTCGCAACATCGCAGGGCACCGTCCGCCGCAACAGCCTGGAGGACTTCAGGAACGTTCGCGCCAACGGCCTGATCGCAATGAAGCTGGAAGGCGATGAAAAACTGATTGATGTGCGCACCTGCACGGACAAGGACGATATCGTCCTCTCCACCCGCAAGGGCAAGGCGATCCGCTTTGAAGTCTCCGACCTGCGCGTGTTCAAATCGCGCGCCTCCACCGGCATCCGCGGCATCAAGCTCATGGACGGCGACAGGGTTATGTCCATCTCCATCGTCCGCCATGTCGAGGCGACGCCAGATGAACGCATCGCCTACCTGCGCCGCGCCTCTAAAATGCGTAACCAGGTTGAAGAGGAAGGCGCCGAAACGGACGAGGAAGAAGTATCCTCGACCAATATCGTGCTGACACAGGAACGCTTTGATGAAATGGCGCGGCTGGAGGATTTCCTGCTCGCCGTCACATCCAGAGGCTTCGGCAAGCGCACGTCCAGCTTCGAATACCGCGTCACCAACCGTGGCGGCTCGGGCATCTGGAACATGAAGCTCGGCAGACGCAATGGCGAAATCGTCGGCACCTTCAACGTGAAGGACAGCGATGAAGTCATGCTCGTCACCAACGGCGGCCAGATTATCCGCATGCCGGTCGCCGATGTCCGTTTCGTTGGCCGCCAGACACAGGGCGTCACCCTCTTCCGCATCGAAGGCGAAACGGAAGAAGTCGTCTCCGCCGCAATTATCCGGGATGACAATGGCGCAGAATGACCGCCGCTGCAAAAAATGCGGCGGCAGCGGCCGTTACCGCGACCACGAATGCCCCGCCTGTAAAGGCACGGGCTATGTGGATAGTTGTGTAACCTTTTGTCATCCTGAGCATAGCGAAGGATCTCGGGATACCGACGCAGCATGAAGACAAAACGTCAGAAATATTCTCGCAACGATTATAAAAATATTGTCATCCTGAGCGCAGCGAAGGATCTCATGGTGCAAAAGAGAGATTCTTCGCTACGCTCAGAATGACAATGATGCAATATCATGAATAATTACTATGTTTACATCATGACAAATAAATCAAATAAAGTTCTATATATTGGCATTACGAATAACCTTGAGCGCAGAATTTACGAACATAAAAATAAAACAATTGAGGGATTTACCTCAAGATATAATCTCAATAAGCTTATTTACCTTGAACATACCAATGATGTTAACTCTGCAATAACAAGAGAAAAACAATTAAAAGGCTGGTTAAGGGAGAAGAAGATTGCACTTATTACATCTCAGAATCCGGAATGGCGCGATTTGAGCATAGATTGGCAGACATCCCGAGATTCTTCGCTGCGCTCAGAATGACAAGATTGGAGAATAAGATGAAAAAACCAAAAGTCGCCGCCAAGCCGCTTATCGGCGTTTATCCCGGCACGTTTGATCCGGTCACGCTGGGGCATCTGGATATCATCGAGCGGGCCATGAAGGTTGTCGACCATCTGGTGATCGGCGTGGCGGATAGCCCGGGCAAAGGGCCCCTCTTCTCCGTCAAGGCACGTGTCGAGATGATGAAGATAGACGTCACCAACAACAGGAAGCTCAAGGGAAAATCCATCGAGGTCGTGCCGTTCGACAAGCTCCTGATGCGTTTTGTCGAAGATATGAACGCCCGCGTGATTATCCGCGGCCTGCGCGCTATCTCGGATTTCGAGTATGAATTCCAGATGGCCGGCATGAACTCCTACCTGAACGAAAACATCGAAACGGTGTTCCTGATGGCGCAGGACAAGCACCAGTTTATTTCATCGCGCTTTGTGAAGGAAATCGGCCGCCTCGGCGGCGACATATCCCACTTCGTCACGCCGAACGTGGTGAAAGAGCTAAAGAAGCGTTTTAGCAAATAAATATTAGGGCGTCAGCGGCAGAGGCATGCCGCTATTATCCTTCTGCATGAGATCCTGCATCTGCATTTGCTGGATCATTTTATTGACTTCCGGCTGCAGCATCGCGGGCCCCGGCGCAGGCACGGGCGGCAGCGCCGGTGTTGGCGCAACAGGCGCAGGTATGGGTACAGGTACGGGCAAAGGCTTCAGCGGCTGCGGCGCATTACTATCGCCATCATCCAGACGTTTCAAGATATCGCCGATGGGCTGGTCTTTACTAGGGGCTGCCGGAGCCGGTGCAGGCGCTTGATCTGGCGGCGGAGCTGCCGCTGCAGGTTTCTCGGGCTGCAACACGGCAGGCGGCGGCGCAGGAAGGTTCTTGATAACAAAACTTTCCAGCGGCTTGCTATCAACTTTATAATCCGCATCGCCCGAAGCACGATGCACTTTCAGGGCGGGAAACCCTTCCGGCTTTTCCAGCTGCAGGTCGCCGGAGAGCGTGTAACTTCCTGCCGGAATATCAGCCGAACCGGAAAGCGCCATTTTCTCCAAAGCGTTCGTCAGGTTAAGCGTTTCGATGCTGGCCTTGCCGTGATCAATTTTGAAATGCCCCTGAACATCTTTGAATACAGTCGCACCGTTCTTGTGGAAGACATCATCGACAAACTGCTGCAGATCATCCGGCATTGCGGTGAGCTGGTGGATCGCCTCATTCAGCTTGTCGGCATTGAAATTGCCGACCGTGACGCTGCTGGCCTGGATAGAGACGCTCCCCGCCGCGCTGTTGGGCGTATTGTCCGCCGAAGCCAGATCGATATCCGCATCGCCCACACCCGTCGTAAAGCCCTTGAGGCCGAGAAGATCCTGCAGCTTCTGGAGATCGGCCTGCTTCAGGCTGCCTTTAAACGTTGACGACCACGAAGGCGCGGGCTGCAGCTGCTGCGTAAAAACGATATCGCCGTTCAGCTTGCCGCTCCATACCGTTCCGGCCAGCCCCGCAACTTTAACGGCAGAAGGCGTTGCTTCCAGAGAAAAAGAAGGATGCCCGATATGAAGCTCCTGCCATAGCAACTCGTCGCTGCCGCCCTGCGCGGTGACTGTATATTTTCCGGCATCCGCCTTGACTGTGCCCTTCAGATCAAAATTTTCGCCGGCCAGCGGCGGCAGATCCACGCCCAGGTTTTTAGCGACATCCGTGACATGGGACGCTTTCAATGTATAGGAAACATCCAGACCGGATACCGGCGTCAGCGCCGCGACATGCCCGTTCAGGCTGAAGGCCTCTTTGTCCGACAGGTGCCCGCTCAGATCCTGCAGCGCGAGCCCCTTCTCGTCCGTTTTTCCCTTGAATGACAGATCCGCTATCTTGAGCGCGCCTCTGGTGAAATTATCCGCAGTCAGCTCCAGATCCGCATCGGATTTCATGACGGACTGGATAAGCCCGTCGGAGAAAGCGGCGCTGTCCCATCCGGAAAAATGCAGCTTCGCGGTGACATTCGGCTTAGTCGCTATGCGCTCCACGTTCAGCACGCCGGAGACTTTCTCCTTATCCTCGACAGTCGCGTCTATATTGAAGAAGCTGATCCTGGCCGGCGACATGTCAAGATCGCTCGTCAGCTGAAGTTTTTTGAAAGGCCCCGCCCCGCCAAGCGCGCTGAAAATGCTTGTATCGCCCGGCGCGAATGAATCGACCATTTTTGCGAGATCTTCCGTCGTGATCTGGACGGCTGTATAAGCGGCGCTGTTGGTCTTGGGCGTAACGGTTCCCGCAAGCTTGATCTGCGTATTGCCCGGCAGGCCGATCTGCGCTGATTTGATGCCCCATTCTTTTTCATTGAACGTCGTGGAGATATCCGCGGCGTCGAGATGCCTGCCATCCCAGACGATACTTTTGCCCTTGAAATGCAGGCTGCCTTGATACCCTGCCGGAACATCCGTGTAAGTATCGGACGGTTTGCCCGTGATCGTCAGGCCGCTGCCTTCCAGCTCGGCCTGAATGGAGGGGATGCCCTTGCGGGAGAACTGGACGGACAGCTTGCCATGCAACGTCCCCGCCTTGCCGAATTTCGCTTTTATATCGTTCAGCGTGAACTGGTCGCCTTTAAATTCCATCGTGCCCGTCATATCGACGGTATCGTTCAGAAAATCAAGCGTGTTCAGGGCAGGTATACTGACAAGGCTTGCCAGTTTCCCCTGCATCGCCGCAACATCGCCCTCGACATCCATGCCGGCATGCAGATCCAGAACACCGCTGAGCTTGACCTGCGGCAGGCCGCTGCTGTCATCCGGCAAAAACGCAATATGAACGGGAGCGGACGTCGCCTTGTCAAAAACACCCGTATCCATGTCGAGGCTCACCCGCGCCTTCTGATACTGCATGTTGCCGAGAATGTGATAAGGGCCCAGCAATGTATTCGCCGTAATGGAAAGATTGAGCGTGTCAAAAGTTTTTTGCGTGCCCGTCAGCAGGTTGGAATAATTCAGCGTGCCGTTAGTGATTGTTACCTGATTAAGCTGGATCGACGATGCCGCTGCGCCAACATTGTCCGAAGACGCCAATACACCCGATAGATTGGTTTTTCCGTCCCCTGAAACTTCAAGATTGAGGACAGGCTCCGTGAGATTGATGTTCTCGACTTCAACCCTGCCTTCCAGCAGCGGCTCGAGCTTGATGCGGGCTTCCAGCGATTTCAGGGTCATCAGCGCGTCCGGCTTGGCGCCTTCGGCATTGGCGATGGTCACGGATTCCAGCATGATTTGCGGCTGGGGCAGGATTTTAAAGGAAACGTTCCCCGCCACATTAATCTTGCGCTGAAAGTAAGGCGATATCTGCGCCATGACTTCGGCTTTATGCTGGTTCCAGTCGATAAAGCCGGGCGCGACAAGGCAGGCGATCAGCAGCGCCACGCCCGCAAAAAACAATAGTTTGACAATACGCGTCATCATGCTGCACCGCCGGTTTTCTTGATAACCGATAATACGGCTTCGGCGGCTTTCTGGCTAGGGGTTTCGGGATCGCCCAGACCGATCATGATCAGCGCCTCGCGAAAACCGCGCAGCTGTTCCGCCCGCGCCTCTTTGTTATCCAGCAGATTAATCAATTCCTGCGCCATCTTTGCCGGCTGGCATTGTTCCTGCAGCAGTTCCGGCACGAGCGGACGCTTCAGTAATATATTCACCAGGTTGGCATAAGGCGTCTTTATCAGGCGCCGCGCGATCCATCCCGATAGGGCGCTGACCTTATAGGCGATAATGTGCGGCGTATCCGTCAGGGCCAGTTCGAGCGATACGGTGCCCGAGGCCGCCAGCGCCACAGCGCTTGCCGCAAAGCAATCGAATTTATCTTCTTCCTGATCTATCACCAGAGGGTTGATGCCTTTGCCGACAAAAAACTTCTGGATATATTTTTTCAGGTGCGGCAGCGTCGGCACGATAACCACCGTGTCCGGCTTGCTGCGTAACAGGGTATCGGTCGCCACACTGAATTTTCCCAACAAACGCGACAGCTCGCTCATGCGGCTTCCGGGCAGGACGCACAGGATTTTCTGCGACTCCTCTACATTGTATTTTTGCCGGAAACGCGCGCTGTCGCCGCGATGCGACAGACGTTCTACGATCGGATGGCCGACAAAAGTCGCCGACAGCCCGTGCTTCTCGAAATAAGGCGGCTCGAAGGGCAATAATGTCAGGATATGATCCAGAAACCGCGCCACCTTTTTGGCGCGCCCCGGACGCCACGCCCAGACGCTTGGCGCAACATAATGAATGCATGGGGATTTTCCGCCGCCAGCTTTCATTTTTTTGATGACGCGAAAACAAAAATCCGGTGAGTCGATCGTAACCACGGCATCCGGCTTGGTTGTCAGGATTTCGGACGCCGTCTGCCGGATACGGGATAGAATGTGAAACAGCTTTGGCAGCACTTCCGCAAGACCCATCACGGAGAGATCCTCCATCGGAAACAGGCTGCGAAGCCCCGCCTGCTCCATGCGGCTGCCGCCGACGCCGGAGAATTCCACATCCGGATGACGCGCCTTCAGAACGCGCATCAGTGCCGCGCCCAGAAAATCTCCGGAAGACTCTCCCGCAATCAGGAATATGCGGAGGCGCTTGTTCATGTCGCTTTGAATCCCGTAACAAAAATTCCCAACCTGTCGGCGGCTTCCGTCACGGCCTCGCGGTCGAGTATCAGCGAAGCGCCAGCCTCGGTCGCTATGCCTTCCAGACCCGCCTCATGCGCCAGCCGGACTGTGCGGAGGCCGACGGTCGGCAGATCCATGCGTTTATCCTGTTGGGGTTTGCAGCCTTTGACCAGCACCCCGCCCCGCCCTTTGCGGCGCAGGCCGGCACAGCGCTTCAGCAGCGCATCCGTTCCTTCGACCGCTTCGACGCCGAGCACAATGCCCTGCTGGACAATCGCCGCCTGTCCGACATCGAGCTGGCCCAGTGTTTTAACGACTTTAATACCCGACTGCAGATCGGCGTCATTCTCGGGCGATGGCGTTTTCTTCGTCAGCAGGCCTGCGGGCGTGATCAGCTGCGGCTCGATTTCATGCGCGCCGATAAGCCTGAAGCCATCTTTCTCCAGTTCGCCCGCCACGGCCCGTAACAGGGCATCGTCGCCAAGAGCCGACATTCCCAGCCGCGCAAAAACCTGCAGCGTGCGCCAGTCCGGCTTCATCTCCAGCAGACCGGGCCGCCGGACCGAACCTGCCAGCACGACCTCATCGACATGTTCGGCTTTCAGAATGGCAATCGACTCATCCGTCGCGCCGAGCCTGACCCAGCGGTGCGGCACGCCGTCGGTTAAGGCTTTATCCGCCTGCCCCTGCAGCGCGAGAACAAAAAAATCACGCTGCCCGCGTTTGCAGGCATCGATCAGTTTTTTGGGGAGGCTTCCCCCTCCAGCGATAATTCCAAGTCGTGACATTATAGATCATTGTATATTTAACCCTTTGCTTTTTAAAGATTTTTTGTATACAGGGCATTAAATTAAACACACATTAAGTAAATGTACATACGCTATGTATAATATCATTGTCATCATTTTAAGGCGTTCAGGATCAAGGCCCGAAAAAAAATCAGGACCTTCCTTCGTTACCCTAAACTCGAAGTACAGGCAGTTTTCTTACGTCTTGGGTTGAAGGACGGACCGTCCTTCTTTCGCGCGGATGAAATCAACCACGCGCATAACGGCATCTTCGCTTTTATAATCATTCGCGGCTTTAGCGGTGCGCTCGGAGAGCGTGCCTGTTCCTTCAAAAATAGACTTGAAGGCACGCATGAGGGATTGCACCTGCTCTTTGGTGAAGCCGCGCCGTTCCAGACCAATGTAATTGAGACCGGCCAGATGCGCCCGCTCGCCTTTCACAAGGCCGAAAGGAATGACATCATATTCCACGCCAGACATGCCGCCGATCATGGCATAGGGGCCGATGCGGACGAACTGGTGCACGGCGGAAAGTCCGCCGATAATCGAATAATCTCCCACTTCCACATGGCCCGCCAGCGTCGCGTTGTTGGCGAGGATGACGTTATTGCCGATAACGCAGTCATGCGCGACGTGCGACGACATCATGAACAGGCAGTTGTCGCCGACGACGGTTTTCAATTTGTCGCCGACCGTGCCGGGGTTCATCGTCACATGTTCGCGGATTTTGTTGTGCTTGCCGATCAGCAGCTCGGATTTTTCGCCCATGTACTTGAGGTCCTGCGGCGCATGGCCGAGGGAAGCGAAAGGATACACGACCGTCCCGTCGCCAATGGTGGTGTAGCCGTCTATAGCAACGTGCGATTTAAGTATCACACCGTTGCCCAGCTTCACATGCGCGCCGATGACACAGTAAGGGCCTATCCTGACGTTTTCGCCAAGCTCCGCCCCTGTCTCGATAACGGCTGTCGGGTGGATTTCAGTGGTCATGCGACGGCATCCATGATCATGGCGGTGATGTTCGCTTCGGCACAGAGATCCGCGCCGACTTTCGCTTCGCAGTTGAACTTCCAGACATTGCGGCGGTTCTGGTCTTTCTTTACATGGATGTGCAGGGTATCGCCCGGCGTTACCGGCCTACGGAATTTCGCGCCGTCGATCGCCATGAAATAAACCAGCTTGCCTTCGAGCGCCGCGCCCGTCGAATGAACGACAAGCGCCGCCGAGGTCTGCGCCATCGCCTCGATGATCAGGACGCCCGGCATCACCGGCGCGCCGGGGAAATGGCCCTGAAAAAAGTTTTCATTGATTGTAACATTTTTGAGTCCGGTGGCGCTCTCGTTCGGCACGATATCCATCAGCCTGTCGATCAGCAGGAGCGGATAACGGTGCGGTATCATCTTCATGATCTGCCGGATATCGATGACGGTGTTGCTCATTCCTCGTTTCCTTTTTTCTTTGTAGCCAGTTTTGCCAGCACGGCTGTCTGCTTCATGCTTTGCCGGATCGGCACAGCAGGAGAGCCCATGTATTCCCCGCCCGCCGGAATATCGCGCATGATACCCGACTGCGCGGCGATTTTGGCGCCGGAGCCGATCACGATATGCCCGGCAATACCCGCCTGACCGCCCAGCATGGCATAGTCGCCCACCTGCGTTGAGCCGGAAATGCCGACCTGCGCGACGATGACACAACCCTTGCCGATCTTCACGTTGTGGCCGATCTGGACGAGGTTATCGATGCGCGTCCCCTGCCCGATGACCGTGTCCGGCCCCGCACCGCGATCGACCGTCGTGTTAGCGCCGATCTCGACGTCGGATTCAATAATGACGCGGCCCAGCTGCGGCACCGCGATAAATCCCGCAGGATCAATCGCAAAGCCGAAGCCCTGCCTGCCGATGCAGACGCCATGATGCAGCCGCACCTTGGCGCCGATCAGCGCGTGCGTGATAGTGACATGCGGGCCTATATCGCAGTCATCGCCGATCTCGACGCCCTGCCGGATGACGGCATGCGCCTGTATACGGCAGCGGCTGCCGATTTTAACATTGGCGCCGATAATGACGCCGTCCTCTATAACGCAATCCGCTCCGATGGTTGCGGAACCGTCTACAGCAGCGGAGGCTGCCCTGAAGGATTTCGGCTTTTCCGCCGGATAAAACGCCTGCGCCGCAAGAGCATAGGCTTTATAGGGATTTTTGTTTGTCAGGCACACAGTTGAGGCAGGCGCGAATTCCGCCAGCTCGGGGCGGACGAAACAGGCGCCCGCCTTCGTTGTCCTGAAGGCATCGACGTATTTTTTGTTATCGAGAAAGCTCAGGTGCGTCTTTTCGGCGGTGTCCAGCGGCGCGACATCGGCAACGACCATGCCTGCGCGTGACGGGTCGGACAATGCCGATCCCGTCATCTCCGCAAGCTGGCCTAGCTGGAATGATCCCGCAAGGGTAAAAAAACGCCGGTCAGCCATCCTTTTGAAACCTGACCTCTGGCTTATTTCTTCTTTGCAGCAGAAGCGTCACTAGCTGCGGCAGCCCAATCAACGGGGATCTTTTTGGTGTTCTTGTTCATCTGCTCGATGACGATTTCCGTCATGTCCAGATCCGGCGTGGAAATCATCACGGCGTCTTCGGTGAAGACGGCGGAGTAATGTCTGTCCTTGGCTATCGAAGCGACGATTTTGGCGGCTTCCTGACGCAGAGTGCCCATGGCGCCATTAAAGGCCTGATCCAGAGTCTTCTTGCGGTCCTGAACCAGCTTTTGTCCTTCGACAACCTTATCTTCAAACGCCTTGCGTTTTCCCTCGAAGGCTTCCTTGGAGAGGGTATCTTTTTGCTTTACGAGTTCCTGTTCGGAAGAACGGAGTGCGTCTTCTTCCTTGGAAATCTGGGCCTGGTATTCCTTACGCTTGACTTCCATCTGCGCGAAAATGTCCTTCGCCGCGTCGGTCGTCTGCATGACTTTGTTCATGTCGACAACGCCGAAAGTCTGCCCGCCCGCAGCCGGTGCGGCAGCAGGAGCGTCCGCCGCCAGAGCCGGTGCGGAGAAGGCCGCCATTGCAGAAATACCCATCATCAGAACTGTGTTTTTAATCGTATTCATTGTCTTTCCTCGTTTGTTGATTGTTAGAACCTTGTACCGAAACTGAACCTGAACTGCTGTACTTTATCGTAGCTTTCTCTCTTGATCGGCTCGCCCAGATCGACCCGCACCGGACCTAGTGGCGAACGCCACGAGAAACCGGCACCAACCGAAATACGCAGCATGTCGACATCCTGAATTGTGGGGCCGCTGTTATCCAGCGTCCAGAGATTGCCAAAATCGGAGAAAACGTGCGCGCCGAGACCCAGATCCTCGGGGAGTCCCGTCGGAAAGTCAAGCTCGGCAGAACCACGATAATAGCGGTTACCGCCAAGTGCGTCTTCATTGCCGGCATCCCGAGGGCCGATACCGGCATCCGCGAAGCCGCGCAGGGTGTCGCCACCTATGTAAAAGCGCTCGTTGATCCTGACTGTCTGACCGCCATAGCCGTGGATATATCCCGCATCGCCAAGCAGGCTGAAAATCCATTTATCTATGACGGGATAATAATATGTGCCGCCCACGTCGGTTTTATAATAGCGCGCGTCTCCGCTCGGGATCGCCGCCTCGGTCAGGATGTGGCCGATGAAGCCTTCGGTCGGGTCGAGTTTGCTGTCACGCGTATCGTAGGCGAGCGTCTGCGAAACTGCCGAGGTGGTGAACTTCCCTGCCTGCTGCTGAATAAAGGTCGAGGCCGTCGACGCGACGTTGGTGATGTCATCGTCCTCATACCTGTAATTCAGGCTCTGGCGCCACTTGTCCGACAGAGGATACCCCAGCCGCAGGCCGCCGC
>Ga0206939_10005_pt1 | contig 82527 bp, 88 predicted proteins | sample Alteio_BWOrgHeat_10_FD_152921 | JGI IMG/M metagenome (GOLD analysis project Ga0206939, IMG submission 152921) | Enriched cells from forest soil in Barre Woods Harvard Forest LTER site, Petersham, Massachusetts, United States -... | ecosystem: Environmental > Terrestrial > Soil > Temperate forest >... | reverse complement strand
GTATTCCTGTTATACCCCGAGCGATGATACTCAGCAGAAGTTGTTTTCATTCGGTAAAAGCCGCATGAATGTTCTTGGGATCAACGCTTACCATGGGGATGCTTCCGCCGCGATATTGATGGATGGGAAGCTCGTGGCTTTTGCCGCGGAAGAGCGGTTCAACCGTGTTAAACATTGCGCCGGATTTCCTGCCGAAGCCGTGCGTTATTGCCTTCAGGAAGCCGGTCTCACCATTCAAAAAATCGATGCGGTCACGACATCGAAAGATCCAGCAGCCAACCGCTTCGCCAAGGCTCTTCATGTCCTTCGGCATCCGGGAATTTTAACGCCCACATTTTTACGAAGCCGTTTTGGACAAACCCAACAAGTGCGGAATGTTGGAGCGATATTGGCTGATTCGTTAGGGCAAAGCGCAGGAACGCAAGTCCCGACGCTCCTTCATATTGAGCATCATTTGACGCATGCCGCGAGCGCCTTTTATGCCTCGCCTTTTGATCGTGCCGCAATTCTGACTCTCGACGGAATGGGCGACGCGACGAGTGCGATGATGGCGATCGGCGAGGGCAATCGCATCCGAATCCTCAAACGTGTTCATTTTCCGCATTCGCTCGGATTTCTTTATACCGCCGTGACTCAGCATCTGGGCTTCACCCATTTCGGCGACGAAGGCAAAGTGATGGGCCTTGCCGCCTACGGTCAGCCGACATTTTTGAAAGAGATGCGTCGATTGATTCATCCGACGAAAGACGGACGCTATGAATTGGACCTGCGCTATTTTGTTCATCACATCGGTGGCGTTTCCGAAGTGTGGGATAAAGTGCCCCAGTACGGAACGCTGTTTTCTTCGCGCGTGAACGAGTTGCTGGGCGAACCGCGAATTCCCAAGTCCGATCTTACCTCAACGCATAAAGATATCGCTCGATCGCTTCAAAAAATCACCGAAGAAATCTTTTTTCATGTGCTTCGTCAACTCGCACGCGACACGGGCGAAACCAATCTTTGTTTTGCGGGCGGCGTCGCGCTCAATTGCGTGATGAACGGAAAGATCGACAAGCAGACTCCCTTCCGGGATATCTACATTCAACCGGACGCCGGCGACGGTGGCACGGCCGTCGGCGGAGCTCTATATCACACGTTTTCCGGACCCGATGTGACGCTCGCGCGTGTCCCGATGAATCATGTCTATTGGGGTCCGTCTTCCGACGATGCCGCGATTGAAAAAGCGCTTCGGGATAACAACTTACCGATTCAGAAAGATCCTGCCGTGGCAGTCCGCGCCGCGCGAGCTATTGCGGACGGGAATGTCGTCGGCTGGTTCCAAGGCCGGATGGAAGTCGGACCGCGCGCGCTTGGCAACCGCAGTATTTTGGCCGATCCTCGTCGAGCAGATATGAAAGACATTTTGAATGCGCGCATCAAACGCCGTGAATCCTTCCGGCCCTTTGCGCCATCAGTTCTCGCGGAGAAATGCCACGAATGGTTTGAAGGTCCTGCCGAATCGCGCTTTATGCTCATGAACTACGAAGTCCGTCCTGAGCGCCGCGCGCAGGTTCCCGCAATCACGCATGTCGACGGGACGGCGCGCGTTCAGACGGTGCATCGCGATACCAATCCGCGCTACTGGGAGTTAATCCAGGAATTTGAAAAGATTTCGGGCGTTCCTCTCGTCTTGAATACGTCATTCAACGAAGATGAGCCCATCGTCTGCCTCCCCGAAGAAGCTATTCAATGCTTCCTGCGCACGAAGATGGATGTTCTGTTTCTAGGCGATTATTGGGTCGTTAAAAAATGAAGATTTTGTTCTACACGAACTCCTTCTATCCCGATCCGATTGGAATCGCCTTTTACAACGCTGAATGGGTGGACCATCTGCTCTCGCTGGGCTATGAGGTAGAAATCATCACCGCAGTTCCGTATTACCCGCAATGGAATGTGACTCCCGAATATCGCGGGCGTTGGCGCGTAAAGGAGAATTACAAGCAAGCCTCCGTCACGCGGACTTGGGTGTATGTGCCGCGACGGCAGACGGCCATCACGCGATTCTTGTGCGAGCTGTCTTTTATGCTGGCGTCGCTACCGATTCTTCTTCGATCTCACTCCGATCTTCTTATCGCGGTATCTCCGCCCTTTGGAGCGGGCTTAGCCGCGGCCCTGTTCCGACAGATTAAAAAAATTCCCGTCTGGCTGCATGTGCAGGATTTGCAAGTCGACGCGGGGCAAGCGGTAGGTTTTCTGAGAGGGAAAATGCTCGTGTCGGTATTGAAGAGGCTGGAGCGTTGGGTTCTCGGTCGCGTCGATCTCGTCACGACGATCACCGCCGCGATGCGCGAACGCGTCATCGATAAGGGGCTCAGCCCAGAACAAGTGGCCCTCTTGCCAAACTGGGTGGACACCGAGCGCATGCGGCCTGTGCCCAAAGAAACGGCGTTTCGCCAGGAACATGGCCTCACCGGGAAATTTGTCGTTCTGTATTCCGGCAATATTGGCATTCATCAAGGGCTGGACGTTCTCATCTCCGCCGCCGAAGAGCTGAAAGATCATCCCGTCATTCGCTTCTTGCTCATCGGTGAAGGTAATCATCGGGAAGCCCTCGCCATGGAACTGCAGAAAAAGCAATTGGCGAATGTGACGCTCTTGCCCCTGCAACCGAAAGAACGTTTGCCGGAAGTCCTCTCAAGCGCGGATGTGGGAGTCGTGCTCGAGACCCGGAAGATGGCCAATCTCAGCATGCCGTCCAAAATTCTGAATCAGATGGCTTGCGGCCGTCCGCTGATCGCGGTGACCGCGCCGCAGACGGCGTTGGGCCTTTTGATTGCCGAGAAAAGGTGCGGCGTCGTCGTGACTCCTGGAAATGCATCCCTTTTGGCAATGGCCATTTTAAATCTGGCCGGCTCTTTTTCCATGGCGCCAACCATGGGTGCCGCCGCGAGAGACTACATCGTCAAAGAAGCGGACCGGCAAACGCTTTTCTCGTCGATGCCGAAGCTCCTCGATCGTGCGGCGCATTCCGATGTCGAACGGTTCCGCGATTATGGGCTCAAGCGAATTCTGGACGTATCGCTGGCGCTTTTGGGATTTCTCGTCTCTTCGCCATTTTGGGTTTTGATACCTCTGGCGATAAAGCTGGAAGACCATGGGCCTGTGTTCTACAAACAAGAACGCATCGGACGTTTTGGCCGTCCTTTTCAAGCATATAAGTTTAGATCCATGATGAAAGCGGAACTTCCGGAGTTTGACCGTCGTCAGGCCCGCCGCGGCGATCCCCGCATTACGCGCGTAGGTCGCCTCTGCCGCATCACGGCGATGGATGAAATCCCACAGCTTTGGAATATTCTCAGAGGGGATATGAGTTTCGTCGGCCCGCGCGCGCTCCTATCTAAAGAAATTGAAGTAAACGCTTCTGCCTTAGGGGAAATTCCGCTTGAGCGAATTTCAGGTTATTCCCGACGCATTCGGTTACGTCCGGGACTGACCGGTATTGCTCAAATCTATACCGCCCGCGATGTAAGCCGCCGGAAAAAATTTCGTTACGACTTGATCTACGCCGGACGGCAAAGCCTCTGGCTGGATATCCGCTTGATCCTGGCTTCGGGGTGGAATTCCCTCACGGGCCGCTGGGAAAAAATAGGTTGCAACCGGGCTAGCCCGGGGATAAAAGGATGCGTATGACGACGAGATGGGATATCTGTGTAGTCGGTGCCGGCCCGAGCGGATGCTATGCGGCCTGGAAACTGGCGCAATCGGGGCTGCGGGTGATCGTGCTGGAAGAGCATGAGATCGTCGGAGAACCTCGGCATTGCACCGGCATTCTCGGCCAGGAAGCCTATGACCGTTTTCCGGAATTGCCCCGCGATGTTATTCAAACGCAGCTGACCGCGGCTTGGATCGTGTCGCCTTCCGGCGAGCGTGTGCGAACGCCCTGGTTTAAGGGAAAAGCCATGGTCATCGACAGAGCCCGTTTTGATCAGGGGCTTGCCGCGATGGCGGTCAGCGCGGGCGCTACTGTGCAACCCGGATGCCGAGTGGACTCACTTCAGCAGGGGCCCGACGGAATAACGGCCGGAGTGTCTTATGTTTCCGGAACTAAAGAAACAATTTTTGCGCGTACGGTCATCATTGCCGCGGGGATTTCCTATCGGCTTCATCCTCAAGTGGATCTAGCGCCGCCCACAAGACATCTCTTATGCGCCCAAACCGAGGTGCAGTCGGACGAGATTCGCGAGGTGGAAGTCTATATCGGAAAAATGATCGCTCCCGGCTCTTTTGCTTGGGCGGTTCCCGCCGGTGAAGGACGATTACGGGTGGGTGTCACGGCTCATACGAGAGCCGCACAGCATTTGGAAACACTTTTGTCCGGGACCATTTTGCGAGACAAGATCAAACGCGGAGACAAGCCGGTGCGAAAGCGCTTAGTTCCTATCACGCCAATTGCCTCAAGCGTCTCGGATCGAGTGCTCCTGGTTGGAGATGCAGCCGGACAAGTGAAACCCACGACAGGAGGGGGAATTTACTACGGTCTCATCGGCGCAGATCTGGCGGCCAAGACCTTAACCCGAGCCTTCGCTGAAGGACGATTTCATCGCCGATTCTTGGCCTCCTACGACCGTGAATGGAAAAAAGAATTGAGAAATGAAATATGGATGGGCCGCATTGGACGCAACGTTTTTGAACATTTCAGCGATCCTCAGCTCAATCGCCTGGTCCGCGTCTGTGGAGAAGAAAAGATTGCCAAGCTCGTCAATCAATATGCCGATTTTGATTGGCATTCCCGCAGCGTGCTTTCTTTCTTAACGACGCCGCGCGTCTTTTCCCAACTGTTTTAATGCATGCCAAACGCCTAGTTCATGAATCGTCCGTCTCAATAACCTCCCAATTCATTCGCCGTGTGGTTTTGGAGCAATCCATGCGCGCGCACGTGGGCCATATCGGCTCCGCCCTTTCCATCGCCGACATGGTCGCCGCCCTTTATTCCGACGTTCTCCATATCGGTCATCCGCGCGATCCCGATCGCGACCGTTTTATTCTTTCCAAAGGCCATGCGGTGCTGGCCGTGTATGCCGCGCTTTATGCCAGAGGATGGATCACCGACCGAGAGTTAAACACCTATTGCACGGATGGTACGCTCCTGGGCGTTCATCCGGAACATGTGCTGACAGGCATCGATCTTTCGACAGGATCCCTGGGCCAAGGCTTATCCGTCGGAGCGGGCGCCGCACTGGCCGCGCGGCTGGACAAGTCCGACCGGCGGGTGTTCGTCCTTGTCAGTGATGCCGAATGCAACGAAGGATCGCAATGGGAAGCCGTCCATTTTGCCGCGCACCACCAACTTTCCAATTTGGTCTGTCTCATTGATCTCAACGGCCAGCAGGCGTTGGGATATTGCAAAGACGTCATGCGCCTGCCGGATATGGCGGGACGATGGAAAATGGCGGGTTGGGATGTTCACGCAGCCGATGGTCACAACCGTGAAGAGCTCGTCCGGACGCTCTCGTCACTCCATGTAAAAAAAGGGCCGCCGCATGTGGTTATCGCTAAAACTGTTTTCGGAAAAGGCGTTTCCTTCATGGAAAATCAGATCAAGTGGCATTATTGGCCGATGTCGGAACAGGACTACCGCCAAGCGATGTCGGAGCAGGCGCCCTTATGAGACAAACGTTCATTCGGACGCTGCTCGAACTCGGTGAAAAAAATGCGCGCATCATGCTGCTCACCGGCGATTTGGGTTTTACCGTCGTGGAGCCTTTCGCCGAACGGTTTCCGGAGCGGTTTATCAATGCCGGGGTGGCCGAACAAAATATGGTCGGGGTGGCGACGGGGCTGGCCGAATCGAAATTTATTCCGTTCGTCTATACCATCGTGACCTTCGCGACACTCCGGCCCTACGAATTCATTCGCAACGGTCCCGTGCTGCATCAATCCAAAGTTCGGATCATTGGCGTCGGACATGGATTTGATTATGGGGCTGCGGGAGTGACGCATCACGGACTCGAAGACGTCGGCGTGATGAGGATCCAACCCGGCATGAAAGTCATTATTCCTGCGGACGCCGAGCAAGCCCGCGCGGCTATTTTGGAAACCTGGGATTCGCCTGGACCCGTTTACTATGGAATCGGAAAAGAGGAAAAACAAACGGTCCCCGGTCTGAAAGGACGGTTTGCGCTCGGAAAAGCGCAGGTCGTGCGAGAAGGAAAAGACATCGCGATTCTGACGATGGGGTCCGTTGCTTTTGATGCGATGAAAGCGGCGGAGGTGCTGCATGCGCGCGGGATCGAAGCGAAAGTCGTGGTGGTCGCTAGTCTCTCGCCGGCTCCCATAGACGATCTTAAAGAGATTTTAAGTTCCTATCGTACGGTGCTGACCGCCGAAGCGCAATACATTACGGGAGGCTTAGGGTCTTTGGCGGCTGAAGTGATTGCCGATCATGGTCTGGCCTGTCGTCTCGTTCGCTGCGGCGTCAAAAAGAGTTCCGGCGGCGTGACGGGAAGCCGGGATTATCTTCATCAGCTGCACGGCCTTTCTGGCGAACAAATCGCCGAGACGGCACAGCATGAGTTGAAGGCTTCATCCCGATGAACAGTCCCACTATTTCTATTGTTCTTCCGGTTTATAACCAAGAGGACCATCTCGAAAAAATTATCGCCTCCTATCGTGAGCATCTGAAAAAAATCCCTTCCGTATGCGAACTTCTTTTGGTCCCTAACGGCTGCACGGACGGATCGGTGGAGCTGTGCCGCCGCTTGTCCGAAAACCAGGAACATGTTCGGACCGTTTCAGTGGAGGGTCGTGGCTGGGGCGCGGCCGTGCGCGCCGGTTTGGCGGCGGCCAAAGGGGAAATTCTGTGCTACACCAATTCCGCTCGGACGCAGCCGGAAGATTTAGTTCTGATGCTTATGTATGCGATCGCCTATCCCAAGACCGTCGTGAAGACAAACCGCAAGTTGCGGGAGAATGTCCGTCGTCGCATCGGATCGTTGATCTACAATCTCCAATGCCGAACGCTTTTCGATTTATCCTATTGGGATATCAACGGAACTCCGAAAGTCTTTCCGCGCAGCTATGAACATCTTTTGCGGCTGACCCGGCCGGATGATTTGATTGATCTCGAGTTCAATATTATTTGCCGGCAGATGAATTATCCCGTTGTCGAGGTCCCCAGCTTTATCACCCGCCGCCACGGCGGAAAATCCACTACCACAGTTCTATCGGCGCTCCGTCTTTATTGGGGAGCCTTCCGCATGTGGCGTGCACAGAAACCCTTGTCCCATGCCGTCTAAATCGACTCTTTGGGCGCAGCACGATAAAGCCTGGCGGCACCCGGGACAAGTGATGGCGCAATGGCCGTCCGCTGAACAGCTCAATCCAAAGCTGCTGCAATACGTTGTCGATGGCGACTGGTGGCAAGCCGTGGCCAAGTCTAGGTCAACGTTCTTGATCAGCCGGGAGTACGAGCATTTGGCGATGGCCATGACGATCCTGCGCGGTGCGCCGCACGTTTCTACGATGGCCATTCCACATCCATCCGGAATTGCCGTGGATCGAAAGAGAGGCATCGTGTATATCGCCAGTACGCGAAATCCCAATCAGATTTTCGAGCTGTCTGCCGTTCACTCGTTGCGGCATCGTGCGGATATCCCGACGGAGCCGTTGCGTGACAGTCCTCTGATTCCACTTCGCACTCAGTTTTTACCGGGTTGTCTGTATATTCATGATCTCGCTGTGATCGGTGGGAAGTTGCACGCCGCGGCCGCGGGGCTCAACGCGATTGTGTCTATCGAGCACGACGGGAGCTTTCAGCGCGTCTGGTCGCCGCGAAGCCTGGCTAAAAAAGGGTCTGCTGCCTTTTTACAGAACTATCTTCAGTTGAACTCCATCGCGGCGGGCCGAACCGTCAAGGACTCTTGTTTCTCCGCATCGGCGGAGTTCGCGATGTCCTTGCGCCCCGGACATCCTGAATTCCCCGTCGATCGGCAAGGAGTGATCTTTTCGGGCAAAACACGGCAGGTCATTGCGCGCGGACTGACTCGCCCGCATTCGGCACGGTGGCATCGCGGGAAATTGTGGGTTAATAACAGCGGTTATGGGGAAGTGGGCATTGCGGAAAACGGTCGCTTTCGTCCCGTGATGCGCTTTACGGGATGGACGCGGGGCCTTTGTTTTGTCGGAGATATCGCGTTTGTGGGCGTATCGCGAGTATTGCCGCGTTTTCGAGCGTACGCGCCGGGCCTTGCAGTAGACAAAAGTCATTGCGGAATCTATGCTTTGAACACGAAGACAGGCAATGTGATTGGAAGCATCCGTTGGCCCTATGGGAATCAAATTTTTGCTATTGAAGCGGCGTCGCGTGCCATGACTTCCGGTTTCGCTTTTGCGTCTAAAAAAGGGAGTGGCATGTCCCTGCGTTCGAATCTCTTCTATGCTTTTTCAAGATCCTCTAAAGGAGTTTCATTATGAGCAAGCCTTTCCATTTCCTGATGATCAGCGCGATGTACGAAAACGGCGGAAACACGACGCATCGATTTCTCGACGGCCATCCGCAAATGTTGGTTTACCCTTTTGAATCGCAAGTCGGAACATCGCGCGTGGTGGATCGCCTCTCTTCCACATTCCCCGTCAAGTACCGTTGGCCGGTATTTCCATTGGACGGTACTGCGGAAGGGGATTATCACGCGATCATCGACGAAGAATGTAAAGTGCGGACAAAGACGCCGCATGTCAGCAAGTTCCGCCACATGCCGTTTGCTCTCACGGATCAGGATCGGGCCGCGGCCTACGTGTCGCATATCCGCAAAACCGGACGCTCGCGCGCCAACAATATGGCGGCCTTTTTCCGTTCGACCTTTGAAGCTTGGAAGGATTACCGGCATTCCATCCGCGAGAAGATGTATGTCGGTTACAGCCCCATCATCGTGGTGGACGCCGACAAAATTGTAAACGATCTGCCGTATGGCCATGTGCTCCATGTCGTGCGCAATCCTTGGTCCGCTTATGCGGACACGAAGAAACGCGCGATGCCGCTGCCCTTGGCCGATTACATGCTCGCTTGGACGCTCAATCAATATCACGCGCGGCTGTTCCAAAAGAAATATCCGAAGCAAGTGCATGTATTGAGAACCGAAGATATTTTGGCCAATCCCAAAGGGCAATTGGGGCGCTTGTGCAAAACGCTAGGACTCGAGACGTCGAACACGCTCAGCCAAACTTCTTGGAATGGAACACCTCTGACGCAAGTGTATCCATGGGGAACGATTCGCGTTCCGACCACTACCGCCAACCGCGCCACGGCCCACGAACTCTCTAAACAGGAAATCGTCGAGATTCGTGATCGCGCGGGCTCTTATCTCGAAGACTTCGACTATAAAAGCTTTCTCTAAAACAATGAAGCGGGTTCTCTTGACCGGCGCGACAGGGTTTGTCGGAGCCAATCTGGCCCGGCGGCTTCTTCGCGAAGGTCATGATCTGCATCTTCTTGTACGTCCTCAATTCAAAGACTGGCGGATCGAGGAAATTCGTTCTCAGGTAACGCTGCACGAAGCGACGATCGAAGACGCTCTCGCGGTGGAGAACGTTTTTAAACAGGTTCGTCCCGAATGGATTTTTCATTTGGCGGCTTACGGCGCTTACCCGCAGCAGGATGATTTAGCGCGAATGATGGCGGTCAATTTCAGTGGGACCGTTCATCTTGTCGAAGCCGCCCTCAAGCAGGGATTTGAAGCGTTCATCCATACGGGATCGTCTTCGGAGTACGGGTATAAAAATCACGCGCCGGCCGAAACCGATTGGCTTGAACCCAACAGCCATTATGCTGTCACGAAAGCGGCTGCTACCCAGTTCTGTCGCTTTTCCGCGCAAAAAACTAAAACCAATATTCAAACCTTACGGCTCTATTCCATTTACGGTCCTTTTGAAGAGCCGACACGCCTCATTCCGACGATCATCCGTCACGGCCTGAAACAGCGCGACTTCCCACCGCTCGTAAGTCCCAAGATCGCCCGTGATTTTGTTTATGTGGAAGACACCGTCGACGCTTATCTCGCCGCCGCTTCTTCGAAGCCGGTGGAGTCCGGCGCCATCTATAACGTCGGCACCGGGCATCAAACGACCATCGCGGATGTGGTGGCCGTCGCGCAAAAAGTCTTGCAGATCAAAACCGAACCGCGCTGGAGTTCTATGCCGGACCGCCAATGGGACACAAGCACGTGGATTGCCAACAGCCGGAAGATCCAAGATCAATTGGGATGGAAACCAAAATTCACTTTCGAGCAAGGCTTTCAGGAAACGATTAAACGGTGGAAATGACTCGAACGCGTCTGACTCCTGAATGTAAAGTCCTGCTCTTTTTCCGCAGCGCGGCCATCGCCTTCGGATTGCTCTTTGCCTGGACGGCGCGGCAATCCAGCAACCCCGACGCGATTTGTTACCTCGATCTATCCGATGCTTTCCGCTCCGGCCATTGGAATGGAGCGATCAATGCAATTTGGTGCCCGCTCTATCCGGCACTCTTGGCGATGGCTTCTTTCCTGCTTCACCCCTCGGCCTATTGGGTGTTTCCCGTGGTGCATCTCGTCAATGTCGCGGTATTTCTGTGCGCGTTGGCGAGTTTTGAATTTCTGCTGAGCGGGCTGCGGGAGCGTCGACGGCAAGAGGCGCCGCGCCTGGCGCGAGAGGGCTTAGAAGCATTGCCGGAATCCTCATGGACGGCGTTATGCTACGTGGCGTTTCTTTACGGGATTCTCAGTTTGATCCAACTCCTGACGGTTACGCCGGATCTTTGCGTCGGGACGATCGTCCTTCTCGCTACTGGGCTGATCATTCGTATTCAAAATGGCGATGTTCGCGCCCGCACGTTTGCGGTTCTGGGACTCGTTCTTGGCTTGGGTTATTTTTCCAAGACTATTATGTTGTTTATGGGTATTGTCTTTTTGGGATTGGGAGTCTGCGCGGCGCAGTTTTCGAGAAAGGCGCTTCCCGGAATCCTCTCTAGCGTCGTTATTTTCTTGCTTACGATTAGTCTTTTTATGATCCCGCTTTTCCGCAGCAAGCATCGTTTCACCTTCGGAGATATCGGGCGAATTCGATATGCCTGGAGCGTTCTTCATCTAGAAAATTTCCCGCAGCACCCCGAAGGAATTCCGGGTCATGGCGTCCCTCTACATCCCTATCGCATTCTAGTCGATGAACCGAGAGTTTATGAGTTTGGAAGTCACATCGCCGGCACCTATTCTCCGGCCTTTGATATGTCTTACTGGTTCGAAGGCTTAACCTTTACCCAAGAACCGCTAAAACAGCTTCCCGTCCTTTGGAAAAGCATCAAAGTTTATGCGGGTATTGCTCAAGTGGAATGGTCTTTGGTTCTAGGCTTGATGGTTCTTTATGGATTGCGCGGCCGGAACGCTCATTGGTTGGAAGGTGTCGCCTCGAATTATGTTCTCCTTCTCCCGTCTCTCATCGCGTTTGGCATTTTCGGCCTGATGCAAGCGGAGGGTCGTTATGTCGGGTCCTATGTGGCGCTCTTCATTATGGGGATCGTTTCAGGCGTGCGGCTTCATAAAGGAAGTGGCTCCGCTCGGTGGATCCGGCCGCTGGTCCTGGCTATGCTGATCGGACCCGTTGTGAATGTGATGCATGGCGCGGGGAGCTATATTAAATTTGAATGGCGCGTTCGTCAAGGGCTCCAAACGCCTCGTTGCCTGCTCGATTGGGAAGTGTCTCAGGCCTTACAGAGTAGCGGTATAAAGGAAGGAGATCGCGTCGCTTCTTTGGGAACTTCTTATGGCGCCTATTGGGCCAGGCTCGCGAAAACCCACATTGTCGCCGAAGCGCCCGACGCGGACCAATTTTGGACGGCACCTCCAGCCTCGCAGCAACGAGTATTGAAAGCTTTCCAGACGGTAGGCGTTCGAGCGGTGGTGGGGCAAACCGATCAGCCTGAGAAGGCCGGCGCGGGCTGGCGTCAGGTCGGTCGTACCGACTATTACGTTTATCTCTTAAACGGCTAACTGGCGGGCTTCGACGCGAAACCGTTCGATCATTTCCCCGTGAATTTTGAGTTTGTGATGCTGAACACCGACGGCTTTCTGCGCTGACGACAGGACCTGTTCAAGATGTTCTTTCAGCTGTTCCCGCCAAGACCGCTCGAGCGTTTCTTTGGATCCCGAACCGATAGAGCGTACCGCTTCTTGGAGCTGCTTCCATTCCATCGCGAGCGCGCGGATCTGCTGTTCAGCATCTTCCAGCCCAAGGCTCGTCGACTGGATCGTCTCTTTCCACTGCCGAATAAATGCGATCAGCGAAGGCAGCGCTTTAAACTCGCGGCTTTCCAAATGCCGCAGCGTCCCGGCAAAATCCTCTTTCAGCTGGATGAGTTGATCCTGGTCGCCGAGCACTTGGTCTTGCAGGGAATTCAAATATTCCTGGACCTGATTTAATCCGGCCCGCGGAGAACTGGCCAGTTGAACGGAATAGTTAGATGCCGCAGAAAGTTTGGTGAGCTCCATGGTCGGAGAAGGCAGTCCTTGGGGTTTAGGAACTTCTACGGCTTCTTGCGCCTGCGGAGCCTCCGTGGATTCCGTCGCCTCGGCGCCGATGGCTTCCAGCCGTTCAATCATGACAGACATCAATTCGTTTTCCCTCCGGTAGCTTTCGATCAAAGGGGATTTGAGGCTGGAACTCACTTGTTCCGCCGCGCGCACTTGTTGTTCCCAGGTCGCGCGAAGCTTCACCAATTCTTGGCGATAAAACTTCAATAGATGATGGTCGCTTCCAGAGGAAGAGGAGACCGCGGGGAAATCTGCGGCCTTCCAACCCCCTTCTGTGCTTCCTGGGCTCGGAGATTCCGGAGAATGCGCCATCGGATCCGCGGGAACTTGCTGATCATTTTTTTTCAGCACGAAGCGGCGATATTCTTCGGCATTCTTCACGTTACTGGGAAGCGTCCCAGGTTCCATCGGCGGAGCGCCGGCGTTGTTCACGGCTTCCGCCGGGGGTGGAAGCCGTGAATCCGCCGATTCACTTCCGGTTGGGACCCATCCTGGGACTAAAATTTCCGGATAATTCAGCAGCTCCCGTTGAGTATCTGAAGGCATCACTTCGCCCGTGATATGAACGGTGGGCTTTTGGTCGAGATCGATCTCCGTCCAATAGCTACCATTTTTGGTGGGATCTTGGTAGAGGCTCACTTTGGGCCTCAGCGGATTTTTTGATCCCCCGCCTGTCACGAGACCGACGGCTCCGGAATTTAAATGCACCCAGCTGCCGAGTGGAAACGCCGACAAGGCTCTCAAAAGCAGGCGCAGCCCGGATTTTTCCGGATGAAATTCAGCCATCAGATTTTCGATCGCTTTCACGGGGGTCACAAGGGGCTGACCAATTTCTTCGATGCCGGTCCCATATACCATGCCGAGATACTGCGCGATCAATGACAAGATCCGTGTGGGAGAAGCATCCTCCTTTTCCGAATGATGGCTTAAAATTAAACGTTCCAATCCCGGGGTGAACCACGGAAGAGAAAGCCCTTTGAGCTGATAGGCGGTAATTTCATAATGCGAGCCGTGGTGGCCCAGCCATGCCGGCCGAAAACCCGTGTCCGCCACGAGCGCAGCCGTGAAGACTTCCTGTTTTTGATCCAGCGACAGTTTTTCTCCCTGCAGCGCTTTGGCAGTGAGAGCGACCATGCGAACGGCCTGCAGGGGATAGTCAGACTGAATGTCCGTCGTTCCCAGGAGGTACGCTAGAAATCGATCGTATTGCGGAAGGTGCGATTCTTGCGCTAACTCCAAGGCGGCTGTGCGTGCCTGCGTGAGTTGAATGCGGTCTTTGTCTAGAAGCTGTCGTTCTCCGGAGAAGAAGATGCTGATCTCCTGCAGGAGCTTCAAAAATTTCTGCTGAATGGCCGATGATACAATTGGCGGATTCAATGTATCACGCCGCAAAAAGCAGGTGGGTTTGGACGGCCTTCTTAAGAGTCTGCAGATCGATGGGCTTGGTCAAATAATCGGACACGCCTAACTCCATCACCATGTTCGCGGTGGCCTGTGCGGTAATTGTTGTGAGCATAATAATCCGAGAAGGATCGAGGTGTTTACGGATTTGACGGAGAGCCTCAATGCCTCCGATTCCAGGCATATTGATATCCAAAAGCATGAGATCGATAGGCACCGTACGGGCCAGTTCAATGGCTTCTTCTCCGCAGGCAGCGCTGAGCACCTCGTAGCCCGCTTCGGTCAAAACCCGAGTTAACAGCGAGCGGATGACCGCTTCGTCGTCTGTGATGAGAATCACTTTTTTATTGGTGGCCATAGATGCTCCTTTTCTCTCTCTCAAGATTAATGCCTAATAGTTTGAAATACAAGCGAAAATTTAGGTCTTTCGCCGCCATTCTTTTCTGTTGACAATTGCTCCAGCCCCCTTATTCTTATGAGGACTAATCTATGAACGGCGCCCACACAAAGCTGCAGCAAGTCGGACTTCAGGTCGCGAGATGGCGATGGCCTCTAGTTCTCGGATTGCCTTTAATCGCGGGCGGTGTCTTGGTGTCGCGCGGGACAGTGCGATTAAATTATGAAGGACGTGCGCTGCTTTCTTTTTCCGGGAACGCTCAGCACATGGAAGACGATATCGCTCTTTTTCGGCCGCATGCCCCGCGTGGAGTGGCATACGAAAAAAACCCCGGACACCCTCACGAACTTCTGCTGTATACGCAAGGGGCAAAACCCGATGAAATTGTGAGCCGGCTAATCACCACCGGCCAAACGTTTCTGGGCGTCGCCTTGACGGAGAGAAAAAGGGAGCTCCTTAAACAGACGGAAGGTGTGCAAGTCCAGAAAGTGGATCAGGAGGCGCGGTTCAATGAGTTGGTTGAAAACCGCGCAAGTCTCCTCACGGGAACCAAGCCTCGCTCGCCGCGTGCGGATCTTGTGGCTAAAGTAGAAGCGCTCAAAGCGCGCCGGCGTCTGCTCATCGAACGCTATCCCACGCATTCCGATATCCCGCTTCTCGCCAAACAAATCCAGGATCTAGTCCATCAAATGGGACGTCCCGTCGGTCCGAAAGCGGAAAAAATAAACGCTCTGGACCGCCAGATTACGGAAGCCAAAGTGAGACTGGATTATTTTTCAAGACGATTCCAACAAATAACGCAGAACGCGCAAGCGCTTAAGCCGGAATGGAAAATTATCCAGCCCGTGCAGAAGCCGACTCGCCCCATCCAGCTTGTGGGATGGCGGATTGTGGCCGGTCTTCTTGCGGCGAGCTTCATTCTAGGTCTCATCTTATCGAGAATAGCTAAACCTGCGCGCGGCGCCTCGAGCGTCGATGGCTTATGGCGGCCCGAGCCGGCCGTAGCCGAAACGCCGGTCGCTCTTGAAGTCGTCTCACCCGAGCCTACGACGGCTGTCGCGGCTGCAGCGCAAGCGGACGTTCCGATGGACGCGCTTACGGAGAAAGCTTCGTTACTGTATGGCAAGTGGGTGGATATCGCCAAAGCGCTTTATGAGCCGGCTCCCCAAGCGCCGCAGGGCGTTTTGGATCAAGTGGCACCGCTCTTGGATGAATCAAATGAATTTCTGGCTGAAGGCCACGAAGTCTTGACAAAATATCTCGCGCGCTGTGTCACAAGCGGCGATTTGGCGGCGCACGTGGCTAGAACCGTTCTGATGACGCTCACAGGGGCGCGCGAGGCGGGTGTCTCGCCGGAGCATTGTTTGGCGATGGCGCTGGCCGCGCTGTTCCATGATTTAGCCGTCGTGCCGCGTCCATCGGGCCTCCAGGAAGACGTAGGATCGGAAGTAGGACGCTTGTCCGCGAGCGTTTTGCCGCGCATTCCGGGCTTGCCGGCGGCATTGTTGACCATGGTCGAAGATATCCTCGTCGGAATGGACGAGTTTAAACTAGAAACCTGGCAAAATGCGGCCAACAGCAGCACGCTGGAACCGCTCTCGAAGGTCCTGCGCGAAATCGACCGCTTCGAAAAAGTTATGCAAAAACAAAAGTCCCGCCTCGACCGCCGCCTCGCCAACCAATAAAAGAAAATAGTACCAGGTACTTTTTTCTCGCATCCAAAATGAGCGCAATTATTCATCCCTGTTGCTCACCCACAAAAGTAGTACCAGGTACTATTTTTTTGTAGGTCGGCCAACCCTCGTAAGTGCGTTGTCTCCAAATCGAAGAGCTAAAGTTTGAAGGCTCTCAGGAGAGCCCAAGACGCGTTGGCCACTTTTTAGAAAGCCTGTTTTTGTTTCCTGAAAGTCCCAAGTTGTGGCGACTAGCTCGCCCGGTTCGTAACAGCTTTCAAAAGAAGTAATGTTATCGACAAGGCCATCGTTAAACCCGCGAAAGCGGGCATAGGCGCTGGACCAAATATAGTCTTCTGGTCGTTGGACTAATCCCGCGCGGACAGGATTATTTTCAACATATTGACCGCATTGAAAGAGATAGGAGTCATCGGCGATGAGTTTGCTTCTATAACGTCCTTGCCACACATGGCCGACCCATTTATAGCGTTTGCCGTAATATTTGGCATAGCGTTGCTGAATGTAATGCATAGCCGCTGGAAGCCCGTTCAATGTTTCTTGAAGAACGATGATGTGAATGTGATTTGGCATCAAACACCAACGGGCAATTTTAAGTCCGAACTTCTTTTTTGCTTGCCGCCAAAGCCGTCGGTAGACGCGAAAATCCTGGTTATCATGAAATAAACGCATTTTGTTATTGCCACGCGCAATAACATGGTAAATACCATCGGCATAAAGTAAACGAGGAGGTCTCGGCATACCTATTAGAGGCGAAACCGGGAAAAATATTCATTAATAATCGAAAAAAAGGGAAAAATAAAATAGTACCAGGTACTATTTTTGGAAATAGGCCAGATTTGGCATATAAAACACCGAAATAATAAGGGGGGACAAAAAGAGTACCTGGTACTATTTTTGTTGCGGGGTTAGTAGGCCCGCAGGGTGATTCCTAGAGGTACCCGGCAGTAATCAGAAAAGAACGGCAGCAGGCTTTTGACTTTGGTGACCGCTTCTTCGGCCGAGGCTTCGCCCACCTTTAAGATGTCTTCCGAGCGATGGAATTCTGTCCACATGAAGTCCCTCATGTCTGGGGCGAGGACAACGTGGGCGATTTCGGTTCTCGCCTGCGCGATTTCGTACTGCATCGTATAGAGCATCTTGAAGAAGACTTCCGACATGCCCGGTGAGCGCGGGGCGAGCGGAAATATCGTTTTATTTCGGCCGAGGCCTTTCCGCGTGGACGGTTTGGCCGTGAGGTTTACTGAAATAAGGACATTGGCTCCCATGTTGGCGATGACGGAGGTGGGCACGGGATTCACAAGGCCTCCATCGACGAGGTAATGGCCTTTATGAAGGAAGGGGCGGAAGATGATAGGGAGTGATGTTGATGCGCGAACGGCATCGGCGACGCGACCTTCCTTGAGCACCACTTCTTGACCTGTTCGGATATCCGTGGCCACAGCGGCGAATGGGATCGGCATCTGATTGAATTCCAAATTGCCTAAAATGCTCCGCAAAAACGCACTCAGGGTTTGCCCCGCGAGAAATCCGCCGTGAGGAAAAGTAAGGTCGCCGATGATATTTTGCCGTAGCCAATGCTTCGTGATCGTTTTGGAAATTTCTTGGACTTCCGCCGGGGATTTTCCCGCGCAATAAAAGCTCCCCAGCAGCGCGCCCATGGATGTTCCTGCCACCATATCGATAGGAATGCCTTCGCGTTCAAACACTTTCAATATTCCGACGAGCGTGTACCCATAAGCCGCGCCAGATCCCATCGCGAGTCCTACCCGAAGTTTGCCCAAAGTCCGCGCGATGCGTTCTAGCGCCAGCATCGCTGACTTCGCCTCGTTGTTTGGTAAATAGGGCGATCCTTTTTCCCTGAAGGGTTGGTGATACAGCTCGCTCCAAGGAACACGGAAATCCGCCGCTTCTAAACTCGCCGAGCTCGGATGGTGAAGAAGAATAGTTCGGATCTGGACCGACGGTCCTTTGACGTTGTCTTCCAAGGCCATACGAACCGGTGTCGCCAGATCGGTGGCCTGGTCCCATTTGATGTAGAAGATGTGATCGGATTCCTGCAGCACGCTTTGGCTTAAAGCATCTTTCTCGACGGGAGCGATCGCCAACACGTAGTCATAATGGTCTTTCAGCAGGCTCAGAAAAGTGGGAACGGCGTTAAACAAATTGTCTTTGAGCAGCCGCGACGGCAGCGACAAAAGCTCAAGCCCCGACGGATGAATCACAGCCAACGTCTGAAGGATCTTCAGATCCAGCAAATCTTCTTCGCGGTATAAGGACTCCTGAGCCGGAGGCGTTTGCAATCCTAGAGCGCGCGCGATATCGCCGGACTTGGCGCTCATATCGAGCAGAATCACGCGACGCCGTGTCTGCTCGACGAGCGCAATCGCCAGATTGATCGTGAAAAGAATGGTCGCTTCATGCGGCAGTGCGGGAACGAGCGTAATCAGCTGCGGTTGTTTAGGACGATCTTGGGGGGGATGAAAAGAAACGGCCAGACGTTTGGAAAGCGCGCGGGATAAATGGATGCCGATGAGCGGATGTTTTTCCAGAATCATGTCGAAGTCCGCTTTGGTGAGCGTCAGAAACTCGCAAGGCGTGTCGGCAATCGCGCTGAAGGCTTGCGGTTCTCCGGTGAGAAGCGCAAGTTCCCCGACCGCGTCGCCGCGCCCGAGGTAGGCGACGGCCTTCTCCGAATGGGCATCGGGTTTCGAGGCGATTCGTACGCGGCCGTTGCGGATGAGATAAAGGCTGTCTCCCGGCTCATCAGCCCGCAAAACGACATCCCCTTTTTCCATCTGAATAAGCTTGAGCGCACTGACAATCTCAGCCAGAACGTCATCACCCAGCGGACCGAAGAGCGAGTTCCGCTTCAGAAAATATAAGCCATCCGTTCGTATTTGAGAATCCATGCCGTTAACCTATAATCTCAGCCATGCCCAAGTTCCAAGCCATCCGTGGTACGAAAGATATCTTGCCCGCCGATGCGGTCCAATTCCAACAGTTGGAATCGGCGGCTCGCGCGTTGTTTATGCGGTTCGGCTATCAGGAAATTCGCACGCCCACGTTTGAATCGGCGGATCTGTTTCAAAGGTCCCTCGGAGAAACGACCGACGTCGTGCAAAAAGAAATGTACGTGTTCGAAGACCGGGGCGGGCGCAAGCTCGCCTTGAGGCCGGAAGGAACCGCCGGTGTGGTTCGGGCCTTCATCGAACATCATTTATCCCAAACTCATCCATTTTGCAAGCTGTTTTACATAGGCCCCATGTTCCGCGCCGAACGCCCGCAAGCGGGCCGCTATCGCGAATTTTGGCAGATCGGCGCCGAATATTTCGGCAACGCGGCGCCGGCTTCCGACGCGGAACTGCTCCTCCTTGTCCAAACGCTTTTTCGGGAGCTCGGACTCGCCGACGCCCGACTCAAGATCAATAGTTTGGGTGACGCCAAATGCCGCCCCGCGTATCTCGAAGCCCTGAAGAAATATATTCAAGGCATCCTTCCGACGTTGTGCGAGGATTGTCAGCGGCGCGCGGAAAAAAATCCTCTGCGCGTACTGGATTGCAAAACCGACAGAGACAAACTCGCCGGCGCGCCGACGATCGACGCGTATTGGTGCGATGATTGCCGCGCGCATTTTCAAAAAGTTCAGGATCTATTGAAGGGAAGCGGTGGTACGTTTGAACTTGTTCCTCGACTGGTGCGAGGGCTGGACTATTACAGCCGTACGGTGTTCGAAATCACATCGAGCGCGCTCGGGGCTCAGGACGCGCTTGCCGCGGGCGGCCGCTACGATAAACTCGTCAAAGATTTAGATGGCCCGGATGTGCCAGCCCTGGGATTTGCGATGGGGGCCGAGCGTGTCCTTCAAGCGGTCCAAGCCAGTAAGAAAGAGGTTGTGAAATCGGCCAATTCACTCTATATATTTGTAGCCGCGATGGGCGAACCCGCGGCCGCTCAGGCGTTCACACTTTTGCAGGAGCTGCGCACGTCGAACGATATCGCCAAAACCGGGGCTGTAATCGAGGGGGGATTTTTTGAAAAGAAATTGGGCGCGCAGCTTACCATCGCGGATCGCCTCGGCGCGTCCCATGTTGTCATCCTGGGCGAGGACGAAGTTCAAAAAGGAGAAGTCACTTTACGCACAATGAAAACAGGCGCCCAAGAAAAAATTCCCTTCAAGCAGCTCGCTCAACACCTCCAACAGATCTCCCTTGCGTAAAACCCATTGGATTAGTCTCGGACTAAGCCTTCTTATCGCCGCGGCGATCATGACCGCCGAATGGCGGCGCGATGTTCATTTTGGATCGCCTGCTGCGACGGCGGCCAAAACAACATTTGATATGCCTCTGGCTTTGGCCATGCAACGCGCCGAATGGGCCTGCTTTGACTGGCGTTTTAAACAGATGGGACGGCGCGCGCCGCATCCGGATGTCGCCATCATAGCGATCGATGAAACCTCTCTCAAAGAATTGCACCAATGGCCTTGGCCGCGCAGTGTTCATGCGCGCCTGATCGAAAAGCTTTCGAAAGCGCCGCCCAAGGCGCTGGCTTTCGACGTTTTCTTTTTGGATCCCTTCTCGTCCGATCCCGCCGGAGATCGGGCGCTCGTTCAGGCAACGAAGAAATATCCCTGGGTCGTTCATTCCTACTTTTTCCAGCTCCGCGGTGACGACGTGGCCGAAGTGAACCTGCCTTTTCCGGCACTCCTCGATGTGGTGCAGCATGCGGGGTACGTGAACGCGTTTATTGATGAGGACGGAACGCTGCGCAGTGCGCGCGGGCAAATCCGGGTGCAAGGTCAAGACATTTCCCTTTTATCCGTCGAAGCAGCCAGCATGTATTTGGGCAAAACACCGGAAGATATTCTGAAAAAGGTTCCTCAGGACCGTCGCGGACGGATGCTGTTGAATTTTGCGGGCCCTGAATACACATTTCCCTATATTCCTTACACGGATATTTTATCCGGTAAATATCCCGCTAAATATCTCGAAGGGAAAGTCGTCTTAGTGGGTTCGAGCGCGACCGGAACCTATGATCATTATCCGACGCCCACCTCCAGTCTCATGCCGGGAGTTGAGTTCCATGCCAACGTCATCGATAACCTGCTTCGGACCGATGCGCTTCGTCATGCCGGTCTGCGCACAACCGGTCTATGGATCCTTTTTTTCGGACTGCTCGGCGGCCTGCTTTTAGCCAGATGTTCTGCTTGGCTCGGAGCGGTGGGAGCGGTTCTAGCGGCGCTGATCTTTACCGGCGGCACACAATGGTTCTTTATCCATAAATATCTCGTGGTGGACATGGCCGGTCCGCTCCTGACCGTCGCGCTCGCCTATGTCGTGATTGTGATCTACCGTTTCTTCACAGAAGAGCGTGAAAAGCGGCTTGTGAAATCGTTTTTCAGCCAACAAGTGTCGGGTGAGCTGCTTGACGTGCTGATGGAGCATCCGGAAGTGCTGCAAAAGGCCGGCGAACGTCGCGAGATGACGGTATTTTTCTCCGATGTGGCCGGTTTTACGTCGATCTCCGAGCGGCTTCAGCCGGAAGAATTGGTCGAACTATTGAACCGATACCTGACGGCCATGACGGAAGTCATTTTTGAAAACGGAGGCTACGTCGATAAATACATGGGCGACGGCATCATGGCGTTTTGGAACGGTCTTCTAAAACAGGCCGATCATGCCGAGCGCGCTTGCCGCTGCGCTTTGGGCAGCGTGAAACGCCTTGAAACGCTGAACGCGGAACTGAAAAGTAAGGGTCTTGTCCCATTAGGCGCTCGCATCGGCATCAATACGGGGGCTATGGCCGCCGGCTACATGGGCTCGGATCAAAAGAAGCAATTTACCGTCATGGGGGACAATGTTAACTTAGGGTCGCGCCTTGAAGGCGCCAATAAAGCTTTCGGATCTTCCGTCATGATCAGCGAATTCACCTATGAGATGATCCAGGACAAATTCGAAGTGCGCTTTTTGGATAAGATTCGGGTTCCCGGAAAGGCCAAACCTGTGAAGGTGTTCGAGCTCCTCGCTGAAAAGGGGAAATTGTCCCCCGAATGGCAAAAAGCGCATGCGCTGTATCACGAGGCGATCATGCAATTTGTGGGCCGCGAGTTCTCACCCGCCCGAGAGAAATTCCTTGAAGTCTCCAAGATCTTGGGGCAAGATAAAGCCAGCATGGCTTATGTTCAAAGAGCAGAGGCTTTTATGGTTCATCCGCCCGAGCAGGATTGGGACGGTGTTTTCGAGGTGAAAAGCAAATAATGGAAATCTTTTGGCGACTAGTTTTGTCGCACTTCATCGCCGATTTCTCGCTTCAGACCAATAAGGTCGCAACGTGGAAGCGCGAGAACAAGATGGGGATGCTCATTCATATCCTGACCCACCCGCTCGTCACTTATGCGCTGACGTGGCCCTATCTCTCACTGTCCTGGGTGGATACGCGCTGGATCCAACTGAATGGGTGGGTCTGCGTCGCGCTTCTGGCGCTCTTTCATTGGTTGGAAGACGAATGGCGGGTGTGGTCAATTCAAGAAACAGGAAGTCCGGACTCGACTGGATTTTTCCTGTGGGATCAGGTTGTGCATCTCACGATGATCCTTGCGTTTTCACCGACGATGATTCAGGCGAAGGTAGACCGTTGGGTGCTGCCCGTTCTGTGTGCCGTTCTCCTGTCGCATTTTGTATCAGTCCTTGTTTTTTTTCTGGAAAACGATGTATGGGGAAATTCGCATGTGTTGGGGGATAAGAAATATCGCTATATCGGCGAACGCCTGATCGGAGCAAGTCTATTTTTATTGCCGGGACCTTTTTTTCTGCTCGCCTTCGGATGGCTGGGTTGGATTGCGTATGTCTCTTACTATAAATCTCAAGAACGAACATGGGTCCACTTAGTGGTGGGAAATACCTCTGTCGTGCTCCTCGGACTTCTGGCCCGCGGCCTGCTTTTTTAGCTTTTGTAAGGCGGAAGCCGCTCGATGGCTTTTAAGATCCTCTGAGTCCAAGCCGCATCCGGCACGTAAAGCGGCATCGTCCCTTTCAAATCTTCCAGTTGTTCACAAAAGCGAGCAAAGCCCTGATCTTCGTTATCTTGGTTCACAATGACCTCCTGGCTAATAAATAGGACACCCTATTTATGCCAGGGGTTACAGCGAATTTAAACGGCGACCGCTACTGGCGGAGTCAATCGCTCCAGCCGTTTATAAAGCAGTTTCCGGGCCCGGTGGAGGTACACTTTGACCGTTCCGACGGGGCGGCTTAGCTTCTTAGCCACTTCATCCAGCGACATGTCCTGGAAATAATGCAGGACGAAGATCGCTTGGTGCAGGGTTGGAAGGTTCTTTACTTCCTTCTTAATAGAGTCCAGCTCGAACTTGTTTTCCATCACAGAATGGAAAGACGGCCCTTTTTCCGCAAATTCCGGCGGACGGTAGTCTTCACGATCCGTTTCCTGAATATCAAGCGAAGACCAGCGGATGACCTTGTTATGCCGCAAATGATTGCGGACACGGTTGAGCACGATGGAATAGACCCATGTGGAAAACCGGGAACGGTGATTAAAGTCCGGAAGATGTTTATAGGCCTCTAGGAAAGCATCTTGAAGGACATCTTCGGCTTCTGTACGGTTGCCTAAGATGCGGCAAGCCATGTCATAGAGCGAATCCTTGTATTTCAGGATTAAGCTCGTAAAAGCCTCTCGATCTCCCTTTAACGTCCGGCTTATAATCTCGTCTTCTTCCGCTAAGGTCGGTGGAGCAGTCATTGTTTGCATGGTTTGTTACCTCCAAACGAACGATAACACTTCGCTGTTTTAGGGGGTATCAGACAGGGTCTGAATTAAATGTCGGTGTTTGTCCTACGAGCGGGAACGTCGTGTGCGGGCTGGTTTCTCCGAATGCGTCAGGCCATTTTGAATCCCGTAGAGCATGAGTTCAGAGGTCTTGGTCATATTCATTTTCTCAAGAAGTCGGGCGCGGTAAGTGCTGATGGTCTTCACGCTGAGCGAAAGTTCCTCGGCGATTTCCGTGACGGTTTTGCTCGCGCTCAGCATACGTAGAATTTCATATTCGCGGTCGGAGAGAGATTCATGAAGCGGTTTTTCCCCTGAATTTCCAAGAGCGGAGGCCATTTTTTCAGCCAGCGATTCATTGACATATTTTCCGCCCACCGCCACTTTGCGGATCGCGGCTAAGAGCTCGGTGGAAGCGCTTTCTTTCGTCAGGTATCCGGATGCCCCAGCTCGCATCGCGCGGATAGCGTATTGATCCTCGGAATGCTGACTAAGCATGAGCACCGCCAATTTCGGATATTTAGTTTTAATCTGCTTCAAGATATCGATGCCGCTGGCGCCCGGCATCGAAATATCCAGAAGGACGACTTGGACAGATATTTTTTTGAGGTGGGTCAGAACTTCCGCGCCGTCGGCCGCTTCAGCGACCACCTGCATGTCTTTCGACTGCTCGATAATCCGCTTGAGCCCTTCGCGCAAGACGCGGTGATCATCAGCCACTAAAATTTTTGTCATAACGAGGTGTTCTCAGGAAGCGAGCGTAAATAATCGAACGTTCTTTGAAGATCTTCTTCGGCTTGTTTGACGACAGAAGGGGCACCGGCCAATTTTTTGCTCGCACCCATATTTTCCAATTGCTGCAGGGATTCCGCCACTGCGGTCATTCCCAGCATCGTGCTTGCTCCAAGCGCGCTGTGCGCAATGTCCCTTACTTTCTGGGCCGCTTTTTCCTGAATGGCTTGGCGAAGCGCCTTGAGCTGAGCGGTGGTGTCTTCCATATAAAATGTCATAAGTTGTTCAATGGTGTTTCCGCTGAAGGCGACGGTCTGTTTCCATTGTCGAGGGTCGACTAGCGTGGAAACACCCAACTGCTGCTTGAGTATAGCGCGTAATTGAATGAGTTGAACGGGTTTCGTCAGGTAGCCATCCATCCCGGCGTTGAGGCATTTACGCCGGTCTTCTTCTAAAGCATGGGCCGTCATCGCGATTATAGGGATATGGGAGTCCTTCTCTTGCCGCCGAATCGCTTGAGTGGCTTGATAGCCGTCCATGCCGGGCATTTGGCAATCCATAAAAATGAGATCGTATTGTTTTCGGCGCAGCGCCTCGACCGCTTGTCGACCGTTCTCCGCCGTATCTACCTTATATCCCAGCTTCTCCAACTGACGGATCGCGACCAAGCGATTAATGCGATTGTCTTCCGCCACCAAAATGTTAGCGCTTTTGGGAGCGAACGTGGTCGGGCTTGTTTGGGTGGGGGTCGTCGTCGGAATCGATGCCGCCCGCTTTTGTTTGATAAAGGGGATAGAGAACCAAAACGTGGACCCTTTTCCAAATGAACTTTTAACACCGATCTGTCCGGACATCAGTTCCACTAACTGCTTTGATATCGCCAGGCCTAATCCCGTCCCGCCGTGCTGGCGCATTGCGGAGCTGTCCACTTGAGAAAAGGGGAGAAACAGCAAACGCTGTTTCTCCTGAGAAATCCCGGGTCCTGTATCTCGAATGGAAAACTTCAACACAATTCGGGACGCGTCTTCTTTTTCTTTGGCGATTTCCACGATGACCTGACCGCGCATCGTGAATTTAACGGCATTGCCGATCAGATTTGTCAAGATTTGGCGCAACCGTACTGCGTCCCCGCGCAAGACGGAAGGAACATCGGCATGCAGGCGTGTCATAACTTTCAGTTTCTTGAACCGGATGCGTTCGGCAAAAAGGGCCTGCGTTGTCTGGAGCGTATTTTCCAGATTGAAATTTTTAAGATCCAGCTTTAACTTTCCGGCCTCGATCTTGGAAAAGTCCAGAATTTCGTTAATGAGTGTCGTGAGCGTCTCTCCGGAATCTTCCATTGTCGTCACATATTCTCTTTGTTCGGACGTCAGCGGCATAAGCCGAAGCAGCTCAATCGTTCCCAAAATGCCGTTGAGAGGAGTTCTCAGTTCGTGGCTGATGTTTGCGAGAAAGCGCGTTTTGGCATCCGCCGCCTCCTCCGCCGATTTTTTAGCTGTCAGAAGATCGTGTTCCGTTTGCTTGCGTTCTGTTACATCTAAAACAATACCGATGAAGCGAGATGCGCGTTTTTGACCGCCTTTGCCATCAAAAAAACATCTTCCCTTCGCGATCATCCAACGGATTGTTTTATCACGGTAAAGGCATCGAAAGTCCGTTTCAAACGCATTGTTTCCCGAAGGAAGCATCGATTGCCTGATTGCCCGGCGTACGCGCGGACGGTCTTCAGGATGCACGTGCTTGAAAAGAGACCCGTAGGTGATCGGCCTCTTAGAGGTAATTCCGAGCAGCGTTTTGCATCGGTCCGATGTTTTGAGTTGGCGCGTGCGAGGGTTGAAATCCCACATGCCAAGGTCCGTAGATTCCAAGGCCAACCGAAGACTATCTTCGCTGTTCCTTAATGTTTTCTCGGAACGATCGCGCTCGGTGATGTCTCGCAGAATAGACAAATGCTGGTGCGGGGCGATATTCGCTTGGGCGATATATTCCACATGGCGCGTGGTGCCGTCCGGACGGAAAATGCGAAAAAATCCTTTTTGCGAGCCGCTCTCGAGAAAGTGCCGCCAACTTTGCTGCACTTCTTCTTTTCTGTGCGGGTCTGCGAAATGCGTAATGTATCTGCCAATGATGTGATGCCGTTTCATTCCAAGTAGCGCGCAGGCCGCCGGATTCGCATCGATATAACGGCCTTGATCATTCGTGATGAGCATGCCGTCTTGGGCCATCTCATAGATGGCGCGGAATTTCAAGACGCTGTCTTGCTCCTTTTTTGTTCCCTTAGAGGTATTCATGCGTTTCACATTATAGCCTGGTTCAAAATAGAAGAGATGAGCGCGTTGATCATAAGAGTTGACTGGCTTCAATGAAATGAGTGAAAATTTCTTTTTAGACCATTAGAAGAGGACAGGCGATGAAGAGGAAAGCCGCAGGGCGATATCATCGAGTCAAGACGCTCATCTTTCGCGTGACAGAAGTGGAATACGCGCAATACGCCGCAGAGGCGCGAAAGCGTCACATGGCCAAGTCAGAATTGTTTCGCTACCTTTTGACACGATATTTTTTTGACGATCGAGGGAAAAAGTAAGCCCCCTTTTGAACTCGTTGTATATAGGTTCGATATATATTTTATATACAATCTTCCAACGTGAAGAAAACATCTAAAATCACCACGGCTAAGATCCTTGCCATTACCTTACCCGCCAAACTCCATCTACGCTTTTTAAAAGAAGCAAAAACTTACAATGGGGAAGAAGACCGTCACAAAGAAAAATTCCTTTTTTCGCTCATGGAGAAATATTTAGCCATGAGCAGGAAAAAGAAAAATCCCTCTTTAATTATTTCCCGCGCCAAGCCCAGAAGGGAGAAAGCATCGCCTGCAGCTCGCGGTAAGGGTTAGGAATGACCTCTCCAGAGTCAGCAGGACCGGTTTTTTGTTTTTGATCTCTTAGCGGGTGGCTGTTCTTTAAAACCCGTTTGTGAATCTGATGATGTTTGCCCATGGTAAAGCCTCCTTCGTAATAGCATCTACTCTCTGTAGGACACATCTAAAAAGGTAAGGTTACAGCAGAAAGGGGAAAAAATGTAACCAGAACCAATGTTCATGCCTCTAATCCCTGCAAGCCGATTTAACGTCAGAAGGAGGCTCTATATGTTATGGACAATCTTTGTTATTTTGCTCGTGTTGTGGGCGGTGGGAATGGTCAGTTCTTATACGCTGGGCGGTTACATCCATCTTCTTCTCGTCCTGGCGGTCGTCGTCATGGCCATCCGCATCATTCAGGGGCGTAATCCCGTGTGATGCGCCGCACCATCTATGATTATTTTTTACTTCTCGTTCTAGGATTTGTTCTTTATGCTATTTTAAAAATGCTCGCGCCCTTTGCCGGGGCGCTGCTTGCAGCGCTCATGTGCGCTGTCACGTTTTACCCGATCCACCTAGCGCTCCATCGTTATTTTCCTCGACTAAATCCTAGTGCCCGCGCCGCCATCACAGATCTTGTGGTCATGGTATTTTTTGTCGTGCCTATTCTTCTGTTGGCCTGGGCTGTATTTCAAGAGTCTGCCTCTCTTCTCATCATTTTGAGAGCCGGAAGCAGCGCGGTGGCAGAGTGGCGGGCAGGAAATATGATTGATTCGGTTCCTTGGCTTGAAAATGTCCGTTTTTTTCTATCGAAAGCTTTTGGGGTGAATCATGCGGCCTTCAGACAGCGTGCCATCAGCATGCTCAATGATGGCGTCGATTATGGGTCCGTACTGTGTGCGACGGCCGCTCGGAATGCGCTCTCCTCTATCTTAGATTTGCTCATCATGCTTTTTACATTATTCTTTATGATTCGAGACGGTCATAAGCTGTTTAATTATTTTCAGGATTTAGTTCCTATTCGCCAGCATAATAAGGATCAAATCCGAAAACGCGTCAGAGACACGCTCGATGGCGTCGCTCGAGGATTGTTCTTAACGTCGCTCTTGCAAGGAGTATTAGCCACTCTCGGATACTTGATCGTGGGAGCCGAAGGGTATGTTCTCTTGGGTGTTCTGACAGCCGTCGTGGGGCTCATCCCTCTCATTGGGACATTTGGCATCTGGGTTCCGGCGAGTGTGTTCTTTTTCTTTAAAGGCTCTTATCTTAAAGGCATTTTTCTTTTGTCTTGGGGCACTTTAGTCGTCGTGGGTTTCACTGATACGATCGTGCGGCCCTATTTGGTCGGCAAAAGAGTCGAGCTCCCGGTGTTTGTATTGTTTTTCGCGCTTCTCGGTGGCGCTGAAGTGTGGGGAGCTAAGGGGATTCTATTGGGACCTATTTTAGCTGCCGTCGCGCCGATGCTTTTGCACATGTATCGGGAGCAATTCTTACGTGCGCCTGATTCTAAACCCGAAGAATCATCCACGCCTCAAGCCCTTTAATTAGCGACTATATCCCACCTGCTGAGGGTTGGGAATGTCGAGAGTGCTGCGGAAGGGAGACGTCGGCAGGGGAGGCGTATTCGTTAAGGAACCGTGGTTCAACGGGTAGCGGAAAAGAAAATCCATATAGTTTCCCTGAGTCGAGTCTGAAGCGCCCTGCAGCGTCCACTTATCCGTCAAAAAATAATCAGCGGTCACGGATTTCTCCGCGCTGCCGCGGATGGCTTGGCCATAACTGATAAAAAGCCGGCGCGTGAGATATCGCCCGACATTCAGTTGGCTTCCTTGCGGCGTGGCCTGCAGATTCAGCATATCGACATTCAATTCCGCGATGCCCGTTTGGCGCAGCTCCTGAGTTACATAACTTCCCAAGACGCCGCCAGCCGCCTGCATCATTTGCTGATTGTTGGTTTGAGATCCCGTGCGTGAACGCAGCTCATTGAGCGGTTGGCCAAAAACGATGACTGAGATAATATCTTCCTGCGCCAAGGGGGGATTGGAGCGCACTTTTAACACGGGCTTGTCCGTCGAGCCGGTAATATCCAGGTAGATCGTCGTGGTCGGATCACCGCTGTAGCTCGCCTCAATGTTCAAAAGCGGATTGATGTCCGGCGTGCCCGCGAACTGAATTTGGCCTGAATCAATGTTAAAGTCGCGTCCAAAATAATTATACGTCCCCCGCACTGAACGGATCGAACCGGTCAAAATGAGATTTGAACTCTCCTTCGTTTTTTGAATGCGCAGATCGCCTTGCGTTTCAATATTGGTGACGCCTTCGCGGTACCAGACGTTTCGTCCCCAATGGGTGTCCATATCCACGGCGGTTCGACGCCAAAGAGAATCGCGCGACTCCTCGACAGGTTTCTCCGAAGAGGCAGCGGGCTTATTTTTTTCGGTTTTGGTTGAGGCGACGTACGCCGCTTCTTTGATGCCAAGATGTCCCGTGAAGATGGGATATTCCGCGGTGCCCGCCAGATGAATGTCTAAATCACCGACAGCTTTAATAAGTGTCGCGTTATTTAAGAGGAGGTCATGAGCGTGTAGAGAATAGTCCAAAGCGGGCCAGGCCGCTCCGCCCGTGATGGTGATGTCGCCCTTCTTGGTTTTGGCGGCGAACTTTTTAATATCCACCCTGCCGTTGGCGGCCCGCATATCGATATCGAGGTCCTTCGTATGCAGCCCGACCGAGCGAACGTCCAGAGATTTTGCTTTACCCGTCACGAATCCGTCCACCATCAGCTGTTGTCCCTCTCCATGCACGCGCAAAGAGGCGTCGAGAGAGGCCGATGTTATCGATGTGTCGGGGCCTAAAAGCTTAAACCAGGGGCTTGGATCCATATGATGCGCTTCAAGCGTTACATTCGTCGTGCGGTGGGTCATGAGGGCTTCGGGAATCCGAAGGGATTGTTCACCGTTAGAAAGAGATATCTGACTCAGCTCAATACGTCCATCGGCGGAACGGATTATTTTGCCCGGACTATCGGCGGTCCATGTTCCCGCGGAAGGAAACGCCACAGCCAATTTCTGCCAAGCCAACTCCCAGGCCTGACGCCGCTGCGAAACACTGCCGCTCATATCGGCAGTTGATCCGTTCCGGAATTTTAGCTGCACGCGGGAGCGCCAATGAGGCGCGAGGCCTATCACTTCGCTTTGACTCGAAACGAGATCGAAAGGATTCGGGGTCCGATGGAACTGGACCTCGTCCGTTTTGAGGGTCACATGCTGCTCGCGCGGACTCACGGAGAATTGCGCATCCGCCTGCTTGATTTGAACCTCTTGCCAAAGCAGATGCGTCAGCACCGCTTTGCCTTCTACTGACTGTTCTGGCCAATTGGTTTTCCCATCGACTGACATGTGACAGTCCGCTGACGAAACAGCGACATGGAAGGAGCCAACTCCTTTTATCATCGAAAAAGACAAATTGCCGAGTCCGGATTTTTGCCATGTCACGTGAGCTCGCTCGAGGCCTGATGAGGCATAACGCCCGTCAAGCGCGACGGCGCCGCCCGCGATGGACCCTTTCATTTGCGCCGTCGTCGTTCCAGAAGCGATCTGAATAGTCCAGTCTCCGGAATAAGGCAAAGCCGGCGGGGATGGCATGGCGCCTGCAATGATGAGAAAACGCTCAAGAGGCACTTGGCGGTCCTGCATGTCTAGATTCCCGGATAACTCGGGAACGAAGGCCAAATGCCCCTGCGCGCTTCCATGGCCTTGATCGATTTGCCATTCGAGGCGGTTTAGCGTGAGATGTTTATAAGACACCCGTGCGTCCATGCCGATATCATGAATAAGAAGCTCTTTGCTTGACGGAAGATCCGAATTTTCAATGATGACCTTTCCCTTCTCGATCGTTAATCGTCGGATGGAATAGGTGAAAGGAAAAGGCTCGCGTGACGAAGCGGGATGAGCCTTGGAATGATTGTTCTGATGGATGTCGTAATGTACCTGCGGCTCGACCCAATCCAAACGTTGCACCAGTATTTTGCGGCGCAGCAGCGCCCACCAACTGATGCCAATGTGGATCGCTTTGGCTCGAAGTAATTCCGACCGGTCGGCTTTTGATAGAACATGAACGTTCTCGAGCGCAAAGCCGGTAAACAAGTTGCCGGACACGCGCACGATGGAGAGTTCATAGGATGTGGAACGCGAGACCTCTTTGGCGATGGCGTTCAAGAGCTGCGTTTTGAGCGCATCCGGTTGCCAAATGAGCAGCGTGATAGCCGCGGTCAAAATGAACGCTCCAAATCCCATGAGAAGGCGTCTCATCATTTAAAAAACCTCGCCGAGTGAAAAATGAATTGTGGTCCGTTGAAAAAAGTCCGGAGTATTTCCGGGCGGATTTAATTTGTACCCGACTTCAAGCCGCACGGCTCCCACAGGTGTGTTTAGCCTGAGACCGGGTCCTGTCCCAAAGGCAAAATCGTTCAAGCCTTTGGCATGAATGTACGGCCACTCATTTCCCAGCGGCTGCTGATAGAGCTGCCCGCCATCCAAAAACCAAACACCCCAGAGTTTTTTGTAAATCGGATGGCGCATTTCCAGGTTAAGGACGCCAAACGCGTTACCGCCCAGTGGGTTGCCTTGCGCGTCGCGCGGTCCGAGTTCTTGTTCTTCATAGCCGCGTATCGTATTCGCACCGCCAAACGTGTAGCGTTCAAAGATCGGAATGGAATCATTCGGATTATCCGGACGTACAATGACGCCCTGAAGTCCCACGAACGTCGTCCATTGCCCAAAAACGGTATTAAACCGTCCAGCACGCGCCTCAAAGCGCGTGAAGTTAATGTCTCCAATTCCCAACGTGAACCCTTTTTCCAGAAGGCTCGTGACGCGCCATCCAACCGTCGGTAAAAATGGATCATTGGTATTGTCGTACGTAAATGTGGGGCCAATCGCGCTGACATTCGTAAACGGGAGTGTCGTGAACGCGGCGGAGGGATCGATGCGTGTCAGCTCCGTTCCTTGATATCGGTAGCGCAAACTAGCTGTGATGTCTTTCGTGAAGCGGCGGCCTACGCTTGAGCGCCAGGCAGTGGTCCTGGAATCATACGCTTGGCGATCATCCCATTCTTCTGATACGCTCGTCTGTCCTTCGTACTTTGAATCAAAAATATGCGGCTGCGCCAAACTCGTTTCTAGAATAGTCGTGCGATATTTATCGGGATCGGTAAGAAACCCGGAGTGCACGGCCGTGACATCGAATTGTTTTTCATTGCCGAAGAAGTTCCGGTCTTCATAGCCGAGCGACACGCGCTCTTTAGTTTCCGTGCCGTAACCAAAGCCGCCTTTCACATATTTAGTGGGACGCTCTTTGACTTTCACGTGAACATCCATCTCGTTAGCGGGAGCCGAAGAGTAATGGATGTCCGCCGTCTCGAAATACCCCGACATAAACATCTGTTTATTTCCGTCGTAGATTTTAGATTGGCTGAAGGTGTCGCCTGGTTTTATGCCGAGATCGCGAAGGATGAGCGCCTTGCTGATGGCTTTATTGCCTTCGATGGTAATAGCATGCACATGATAGACCGGGCCTTCCAGAATATGAAAGATAATAGCGTAGGCATGCGGAGCGGCGACTGCCGTATGTGTGGAGACATGAACATCGGCATACCCTTTGTCGCGATACACGGATTCTAAAACATCTCGCGAAAAAGCCACCTGCTGAGGAGAATAAGGGCCGCCCGTTTTGATGGACAGCCGCTTTTCGAGAGTTTTAGAGTCAATGGCGATGTTGCCCTGGAATGCGATAGCACGAATGGTTGGTGTCGATATCTCAGGAGCAGCGTTTTCTTCTGCCCACAGCATCGAACTTCCCATTCCGATTATGGCACAGACCAATAACCAGGCAAACCTCCCTTGCACAATGATCAGACAGTCGACGGTGAATGGGGGTTACAACGACGTAAACCTGTAACCTGGAATAAGAGAAAAGACTCGTATTGAATATGAATGCAGAATTATTAATCACCGAGAGTCCAATCCTGCCCCGCACTGAAGGAATTGCTCTTATGAAGCGTCTTTTAGCCCCAGCGCAAGCAGGAGTCGAGAAACTTCATGATCTGGCGATGCAGTTCTCTTATTCGGGATGGAAAGAGCTTTTTATCCGCTATTGGCAGCAGCAATCCCGTTGTGAGGCGGAATTGGATGCCAAAATTCGTGAGTTAGGGGGAAATCCTCATGAGAATGTTTCTCGTGTTCAATCGCAGCGGATAGATCCGATAGCTGAGCTGTCAGATCTGATAGCTTTGGACCGTGCCTTACTTCTAAATGCCTTAAATCAAGAAACTCATCTGCTTTTGATGTATTCCGAAGCTCGGCGGCTTCCAATGTCGTTTGACCTACGCATGCTGCTGCAGCGTCATCATTTGCAGATCCATGAATTAACAGAACGTCTGGCGGCGATTTATAAAACCTATTCTCATCACGAGTGATTTTTATGGCTCAAAAAGAAGACATACCGGGCAAAGAAAAAATGACGGTCGACATAGCGATCCGGCAAGCGCCAGAAGTGTGTTACCGATTTTGGCGGAACTTTAAGAATCTTCCCCATTGCATGAGCCATTTGGATTCGGTTGAAGAAATTGACCGCCTGCGCTCCCATTGGATCGTCGAAGGACCGGCAGATACGACCTTGGAATGGGACGCGGAAATTTTAGAGGACGTTCCCAATAAAAAGATTCGTTGGCATTCGCTCAAGGGCGCAGAGATGGATAACGAGGGATCTGTTTCTTTTGTGCCGAGAAAAGACGGCGGCACACAGCTTAAAGTAGTTCTAACCTATCGCATGCCTTTGGGAAAACTTGGGGATGCCTTTGCCCGATTGTTCGGTGAAAGCCCTGAGAAGCAGTTGGAAGACGATTTGGAAGGCTTCAAATCCATGATCGAAAAAAGTCCCTCTGGACGGGTGGAGGAGGTCTAGCGATGCTGCGATGGTCTCTCATATTTTTAGTGATCTCTCTTGTGTCTTTGGTCTTTGGTTTTACGGGGATCGCAAGCGCTTCTTCAGCGGCTTTAGCGAAAGGCACATTTCTATTTTCCACGCTGTTGTTTTTCGTCTTTCTTCTAATCGGATGGACGCTTCAGAAGAAACAATTAGCAGGAAAGCCGGACAAAGCCTGATGAGCGTAACCTACACCATAAGACAAGAGTCCTAAATAAAGTACAAACAAAATTATCCAGGAGGACTCACATGAAAGACCACAAAAATAAAATGCTTACCATTCTCGCACTTTTGCCTTTGGCATGGCCGGGCGTTTCCATCGCTGCTGGCGGAGCAGGCGGCAGCGCGGGCGGTGGAACAGGCGCTGGCTCAGGATCCGGCGCTGCAGGAATGTCAGCTGGAACCTCAGGAACGAGTGCGACCGGCACAACTGGCACGACCAGTGCAGCCGGCACAACATCCAACGGAACAACTGGCATTGGAGCAACAGGAACCTCGGCAGGAAGCCCTGCCGGCGCTTATACTACCTCGCCTAATGCATCGGGGATGGACATCAATGGTGTGAGTACAAAGGGAAATTCAACGGTAGGTACTCCCGGAACCTCAGGAACATCTGGGACGACGACAAGCACGACTCAACGCCATCATGTACGCCATACTACAACGACGAATGGGACTAACAGCACGAGCAACACATCTATCACGGGCAACGGAACATCTGTCACCACGCCGAACGGCACCGCGAATAGCGTTCCGAATTCGGGGGTACCGCCTACACCTAATGCTGTGACAAACCCATAGTCGAAGAAAAAACAGAAAAAAGGAGGCCAGTCATGCAACGCAAACATCAAACAAAAAAGAACACGAAACGAGCACCCACTCACGCGAAACAGCGTTCTCATAGCAAAAGCAATTATGAGGAACGTGACAGCGCGCGTGTGGAAAATGAGATGGGAGGCCAGGCTCCAGCGACATCCGACTTCTCACCTCTTCAATAGGAGGATGACTTATGCCTAAAGGAAAACATCTGCGCGGTGTAGGCAGTAAAGAACAGCGCATGTATGAGCACATCAAGAACAGCGCCCAAAAAAGCGGACGCTACGGAGGGCGCGCGGCGGAAGTGGCGGCCAGAACCGTCATGAAGGAACACCATCGCGAAGGCCATGGAAAAGGCCAATAGTCTAAAGGACGTTTACAGCGTCAAGAGGAGTATGCGTATGAACCCGAATGAGACACATGGGTCTGAGGATTCAGAACGTGACATTCAGACCTGTCCCACCTGCGGGATGGAACAGAGAGACTGGAAGGGAAGTAAAGGTCAAGGATATCAGCAGGACGAAGAAACCTACTGCTGTCGCGGATGCGCGACGGGAGCAGGCTGCACCTGCCAAGAAACCGAGGCTGAACCCGTTCCTTCTTCCAGATCCTCAAAAAAGAAAAAGTAAATCCAAGCCTCTTCGCTTCAGGTGCAGAGATACGTTTTTGAAAAGACTTATTTCCGTCCCTGAAGAGAACGGGGCTTTTGTTACCTCAAGGTCTCCGTCTTTGTCTAATTTTTAGAAGCAAAGTTGCTACAAAAAGGAGGGTGTTATGCTGCGTTGGGCATTGATATTCTTTTTAGTTTCAGTTGTTGCGGGGGCCATGGGTTTCACAGGCATCGCTGTGGGTGCGGCCGCTGCGGCTCGAGTTCTGTTCTTTTTGGCTGTTACTCTGTTTGCCGTTTTCCTCATCGCCGGACTTGTCGTCGGAGAGACGTTAGCGGGAAAACCGTAATTCTCATTCATGAAAAAGCCCATTGCGCAGCTATTTATAGGCGCAATGGGCTTTCTTCTTTTTACTGCCTGTCATAAAACGCCTCCGCCTCCCCTAGCTTCTCCACCGGTTCCTGTGGTGGAATCGGGACTTCCTGAACCGCCCCATACAGATCCGCTTTCTCAAGGAATGTGGCGGCTCTATCACATTCAGTATGACCAGGCACGTAAAGCCTTTGCGCAATACAGCGAAGCCCATCCGCGAGAACCCGCAGGCTATTTTTATCAAACAGCGACAGATTGGTGGCAGTTAGCCCAGAATTTTGAAATACGTCAACCAGAGGTCATTCGGAGATTCGAGTACGATAGCGAGCAAACAATTCGCGTTGCGGAAACTTTGGAGAAAAGCAAGAAAGCTGATGATCGGGCGCGAGCTCTTTTATACGAGGGCGGCGCGTGGGGCCTGCGCGGTCGCTTTGAAGTGACCCAACGGCATTGGCTGGATGCCTACCGAGCAGGAAAGCGCGGCCGCGGTTGCTTGAAGAAAGCGCTGGATCTGGACCCCCAGTTGGATGACGCCTATCTCGGTCTCGGCATTTATGACTATTACGCCGACACACTGCGCGGCGTTCAAGCTGTTCTTTCTGCACTGCTCATGCATGGTGATCGCAAACGCGGCATCGAAGAAATTGAGCGCGCCAAGAATAATGGGAAGCACGCGCGTGTGGAAGCGATGCTTTTCTTGATCGATATTTATGCGTCGTGGGAAAAACAGCCGGGGAAAGCAGTTGCTTTGGCTCGCGAGTTATATCGCGATTATCCGCAAAGTCCGGCGATGCATCTGGCCGTCATCAGCACGCTTGCCGCGGCGGCGAAATGGGAATCCATGAGCGAAGAATCTGCCGCGTTCTTGGACGCGTGCAGGAAGGGCACTCCTTTTTATGGTCCGGCGCAATTGCCGGCGGCTCTTTACTATACGGGCTTGGGGGCGCTGCATCTAGAACACCCCGATCTCTGTATAGAACGGATGAATGACGTCTTAAAGATGAAAGATATTCCGTCGGAAAGCCGCTGGATGACGTTCGCGTATTTGCGCCGCGGGCAAGCCTACGATATTCAAGGGAAGCGCGCTCAAGCACTGGCGGATTATAAGCGCGTACTGGCTCGGCCCGATGTGTGGGATTCATATAAAGAAGCGTCCTCCTGCGTGAAAACACCATGGACGCCGCAGACGGATGTAACCTCAACCAAAGAGGACATGTCCAAATGAAAGAGGAGCTTGTCATGACTAATGGATCCACCGTGTCAAAAATAACCGGTACGCTTAATCAAGTTCTAGACTTGGTCGAAGATCATATCGAACTCGCCCATCTAGAATACCGTTATGAGAAGGATGAAAGTTGGCGTCGGCTGGGAATAGGCGCGCTCGTCTCGTTTTGCGCATTGAGCGCGTTCTTATTTATTCAAATCGCTGTAATTCTTGCTCTCCGTAAGGCCGGATTGCCGCTGTATGCGATCTGTTTGCTCTTCGCTGCTCTCTATGCGGCCAGTGCGGTTTGGATCCATCAACGTTTTAATAAACGCAATCCCGCGGCAGGAGAGCCTTTTCAAGGCAGCCGAGAAGAACTCACAAGGAGCTTCCAATGGATACATCGACTTTTATCGTAAAGCGTCGGACGTTAAGAGACCATATGGAAAGCGAACGCATGCGTTTGTTGCCTGTAGCAAATGCGGAAAAGCCTGCGATGTGGCCCATGCTATTTTCCTTGGGAATGAAATGGGGCCTATTTCCCATGGTTCAAGAATGGGCTTTAGCAGGCGTCGGACGCTGGGTCTATAATAAAGTGAGTGGCACGAGGTCTCGTCGATAAAATAAGTAACGGAGTAACCCCCAAAGCGAACGGTGATTCGCTTCGAAGGTTACTCCGCTGAGCTGAACGTATGGCTGCGCCTTATTTAAACTTCTTTACCGCATTGTCGACGTTGTCACGCAAAGTGCAAATGACCTCTTCGAAACCCGATTTCATGCGGTCCCAAGCATCTAACCCGTTGCCAGCTAAATCGCTGAAGGAATCCGAAGGAGATCGCCGCCGCCGAGAGGCCGCCATTGTCACGAGCGTTCCAACGGCTACGCCTGCCGCCAGCGTAATACCAATGGCTTTACCCGGATGCCGCTTCACGGTTTCTATTAAATCATCCCAAGTTTTTTCCGCTTGAGTTTTAATTTGTTCGGAAGCGTCATTGATTTGTTTTTTCACTTTTTCCGCTCCGGACCGAACTTCTTCGGTCTGAGTTTGATAGTTTTGTTCCAGTGTTTCCATAGTGGCCATAAAAAATCCTCCTGTTAGTATCGTTTCACTTAATAAGACACACCGCTTCGAAGGGGGGTTACATGGTAAAATCCAGGCGTGAAAAATTGGATTTATAAAGGAATGTGTCTGGGAGTGTGGCTCGGTTTGGCGGGATGTGCCTCCACGACCTTGCGCTCCGAGAGGCGCGCGCCCGATTTTGACAGTTCGCGCATACGTAAGGTTCTGGTGGTCAGCATTGCGAGTACTCACGAAATCCGGAGCGCGGTGGAAGAGGAGTTTGTCCGGCAATGGAAAGACCGTCAAGTGGACGCAGTCTCAAGCGCCAAAGTGTTTCCGGTGGATGTCCCTTTGAGCAAAGCGGACCTCTCCGTGTTTGCTTCGGCGCATGGTTTTGACAGCGTGTTGATTTCGCGTCTGATGAGTCGGAAGGATGTGGACAAAGATGTGGAAGTGAAAACGATCGGGGAAAAAGAGACGCCGCAGATGGCGGCCGAGGAAAACCAGAAAATGTCCGAGTATGTTCAGTCGGTGCTGGTCGCATCGCCCGAGGACAACATCAATTATCAGGTGGCGGTATTGAACACCGCGCTGTTTGCCGTCCCTTCCGAAAAACGCTTATGGTCCGGCGTAACCCAAACATTGCTCACGGGCGACGTCACCAAAGCCATCCGCCCGTTCGTCAAAGTCATCCTCAAAAACCTTTACACCAATAAGTAGCCAATAAAAAAGCCAATGGTGTGCCCGGCGGGATTTGAACCTGCGGCCTCTTCCTTCGCAGGGAAGCGCTCTATCCAGCTGAGCTACGGGCACACCATTGGCTCGGCGGGTATTCTATCAAATCGTTTGGTTTAGGCGGCTTGGGGATTGGTTGAGGAGTCGTTGGTCTTGGAGGGGGCGATCGGCAGGCGGACGATGAACGTGGTTCCCTTTCCCGGCGTGGTTTCAAAATTCAAATGCCCTTGATGCTTGGCCACAATGTTATAGACAAGACTTAGTCCGAGCCCTGTTCCTTTGCCCACTTCTTTTGTCGTAAAGAAAGGCTCGAGAATTTTATGCTGAATGTCTTCTGGGATGCCAGTGCCTGTATCCGTGACACGGATTTCCAGTTGGTTCTCCGGCGTGCTGACGTGGATGGTCAGATCACCGCCATTGGGCATGGCATCCAAGGCATTGGTGCAGAGATTTATCACCACTTGCTGGACCTGATTCCGATCAATCCAAATCGAACGTAGATCTTTTTCAAAATTACGGTGCAGCATCACTTTTTTCAATCGAGCTTGCGTTTCCACAAGACTGAGGGCTTCGTTCATCATGGGAGCAACGGCTTCTTCCATTCGTCCGGGTTTGCGCTCTCGGGAAAAGGTGAGAAGGTCTTGTACTAAGTTCTTACAGCGGATCGCTTCCCTTTCGATCGCTTGCAACGGCGCCAGCGTGGGATCGTCACTCTTCGTGCGGTGCAAAAGACCTTGTACAAATCCAAGGATGACCGCCAGAGGATTATTGATCTCATGCGCGACGCCCGCCGCCAATTGTCCTACCGCCGACATTTTTTCGGACTGCAGCATACGCCGCTGAAAGTCATTCTGGTCGGTGATGTCGCGGGAGTTCAAGATGCAGCGCGGCGGCCCGGAAGCGTCATTAATGTATTTGCCGATCGATTCGAGCGTTCGCCAGGTTCCATTTTTGTGCCGGTAGCGAAACTGAATGACGACAGGAGTTCCGGGGCGCAGTAAGCCGCCGCCCCATTCTCTCAGACAACGCAGGCGATCATCCGGATGAACTAGGAGAAAGGAGTTCGTGCCGATAAGTTCATCCGGAGTGTATCCCAAAATTCGCAGATTGGAAGGACTGGCGTATTGAATAGTTCCCAGACGGTCAGTCACGGTAATAATATCCAAGGCATCTTCAATCAGCGATTGGAAATAGGCCTCGTTTAAAGAGGGGGAATGTTTTTGAGTCGGCTCTCTCATAATTCTTCCCTATATATAGAAGCGAAGACCTCTTTCGGCAAGGAAACTTTTGCGGGTAGGTTTACGTAGACTGAACAGGCGGCAATCTCTTGGCTTGTTATTTCACGCGCGCAACTGTATCCTTTTCAACTGGAACGTATGATGACTAATAAGCAGACCCCTTTAATTCGAAAAATACTGGCTAGGGCGGCCATCGGGTGTGTAGCGGTGTTAGTCCTATTAGCCGTCGCATTGTTCTTATATGTGAAAAAACAGCGGCATCGCGATATCGATCCTTTCCCCGTGATGGTTCTCACGCCGGATGTTCTTCCTGCTGGAAAGGCGACCGCGAAGTTGTCGATCGATACGGGAGGAGATCAAATGTCGGCCTTCGGCAGCGATCCGGGACTCGCACTCGAGGTTCGGTTTCAAAACAAAATTTATTGGCAGGTTCTTGCGAGCTGCAAAGATATTGATTGGGGGAATAAACAGGCAGGTGATCTCAGTGCCTATGACTGCGACGGACGCACCTTCCACCTCGTCTCAGAGAATAACGCCGTAAAAGTTTTCGAGATCGAAGGCTCTAAACCGCCGATCCTGCGAACCGCCATCGCGCTCCCCAAAGGTATTCGACGCGCGATTGGTATTGAATAGAAAAACACCGCTGCCGCCCCATGTCGGCAACGACGCAAGCCGACATGGGACAGGCAGCTCCACCAGCCGAAAAATAAGGAAGCCGGCGTCTCCTTTTAATAATAGGAAACGCCGGCTTCTCTCTAATTATGCTGGTGGAGCTGCCGGGAATTGCACCCGGGTCCAAGATTAGCCTAACGGTGTCACTACAAGCGTAGTCCGCGTTTTTTTTCTCGCCTTATCTGCCAGCTGCGAACGGCTCCAGATAAGGCCAGCCTTGCTACGGTTTGACTGTTGCCCCGAAGGCGCGCGACAACAATCTATCCTGCATCATGACGCTTGGCCCTCCCATCACAGGCGAATGAGAGGCAAGCGCCCGGGCTCAAAAGCCCGGGGCCTCGTCGTTTATTAGACGGCGAGGGGCATTTGCATGGGTGATGCCATGTGGCGCATCATTCCAAGCATCGCTGTTAGGCGGTTGCCAGTTGTGTTTTGGTCGGCTATTTACGTGGATCTGACCAACCACGGCTCGCGACAGTCCGTTCCGTCCAACCCTGTCGATCCTATTCAGCCCCGAAATGAAAAGAACACCTTCACACGTTCATTATAACAACAGTAGTCTTACTCCGGTTCCGCGTCTGTACCAAACCGTTCTTTTAATTCCTTCCGAATACCCTCTTTCATTAAAGCCGCAAGGCGAAGCGTGCCGGTAGCGTTTTGCGCCTGGCGGTGGTCTTCAGGATGCTCTTTTTGCAGTTTCTCAGCCGAAGCCATGTGAGCCGTCACGCCGGTATACATCGCTTCCAACTCCTCCTTCGACATGTACGTGAGATCCTGAAGCACTCGCTCTTCATAGACGTCCATGAAGGGTAGAAGAACCCTATTCAGCTCCCGGAACGATTTTAAGAGGGAGAGCTCTTTCGGATTATTCGCAGCGAGACCTATGGCTTTATCAATTTCTTCGAGGCCTCCGGGCCGGATCACCATAAACTGGTCGATGCGGTCCGGTGAATAAAGCGCTTCAAGCCTTTGACACAAAAGCGCATGCTGTCCGCCGAATTGGCGTATTTGTTCATCGAGCTGAGGGCGGTTCAGTGCGTGAATCTTTTCTCGCAGCAAATCTCCATCGAGCCCTTGATAGTCTGAAATATCCATAGGCATGATTGTAGTAGAAACGCTTTTAAAAATCTGAACGCGCGTTATCTTGATAGACGGATAGGCTGTACTCTTTCAGGTTTTGGCGAAAAGTGTCCCAAGGCAGCCCAGTGCTGTCTTCTATGGATTCTTGAGGCGTCTTCCCTTGCGTGAGATCGCGGACGAACGCCTGCAATGAATTTATACCGTGCTTTTCCTTGAGATATTTAAAGGCGAGATAGTTGCGGGGATAATCGAGAACAGGCTCTTCGATGTCACGCACGAGTTCATGCGCCTGAGATTTCCGGACGCGCTGTGCCTGATGCTTCACCCAGTCATCTCCGTTGCCGGCGATATACACCGCCAGCCCTTCCTGCACCCAGGAGGGAAGCGGTTTTCTTGTCCCAAACACGACGGCATCATTAAGAACCGCATGCGTCATTTCGTGATAAAATATTTGATCGAAATCATCATGCGTCGTGGCCATCACGTCCAGATTGATCACTAGATCTTGTCCAATCCCATGAACTGTTGGAATGATTTTAACGTAGGCCAAGGCATGCTCGACGCCGGCGGCTGGGGTGTCATCAAAACGCACCGTAAGAGGGCAACGAAAGCCTTCTTGATATTGCAAAAGCCCTAATTGCGAAGAAATCTCTATCGGGGCTTCGTGGATCAACGTTCGAATGCGGTCTTGTTGTTGGGTATAGAGATCGACATGTGATCCGCTGTAATTGGTTTGGAGCGCGGCGGTGAAGCGAGGATCAGTTTCACCGCCAACTGTCGCTGCGATCATCCCTAGACTTAACGTGACAGCCATTATACGGTACATGACTTCAGTATGCCGCCTTTGGCGACGAGGATCAAGAGTTTTTGGTCATTGACTCATGGGGTGTGTTGTGGTATCACGTAGACAAGTCCATGTGCCGCTTATTCGGAATCGCCGGGCCTTCCCCGCTTCCTATTCAGGAAGCACTCAAGGCTTTTTACCCCTTATGCACGGAAGGCTGTGTGAAAAAGGGAATGACCCCCGGCCATCTGGACGGCTGGGGGATCTCCGGTTTTAGTGATGATCGTGCGGTTTATTTTGCCCGTAAGGCCGAACCGGCCACGCAGGGCGAAAGCGACTATCAGCTGGCCGGCGAGCGCGTGCTCAAATCGGGATCGTCTCTCGTCATCGCGCACTTTCGCAATTCATCGGGGACTCCGGTGACCCTCTCGAACACGCATCCTTTCCATTATCGCGATTGGATCTTTGCCCACAACGGTACAATTTTCGGCGCCGTGGCGTCGCTGCCTCTCCTCGAAGCCGCTCCCCAGGGAGAAACCGATAGCGAACGTTTTTTCTTATGGATATGGGAAAATATTCATGCTGAGCTTCATCCGACCGCTGCTTTGGTCACATTGTTGAAGAAAGCGCGCCAAGAGCTTGTCTATACATCGTTAAATTTCCTGCTCAGTGATGGGAAACATTTGTGGGCATACCGTGATTTTGGCGATAAACGGCTGGATAAAGGTGAAACGCTCCAAGAAAGAGAAAATTACTACTCGCTCTACCGCACGACCCTAGGCAATAGCGCGGTCATTTGCTCTGAACCGCTCGTGGCGCTTTCTAAAAATTGGGAGCTTATTCCGCAACGCACGCTGGCCGTCTTTTCCGCTGAAAGAACCACCCCGCAACTGACGACGATCTAGTCCAGGTCGATATCCCGAAAGGGCTTTTCGATTTTGCCGCCTTCCTTATTGATCTGATCGATGTTCTGCCGGAAGAGTTTGTCCGCGATTTCTTTTTTCTTCTGCATTTGGCTTGCGGTTTTTTCAAATAGTGTTTTTCTATTCTCTTTTTCCACTTCGAGCTTTTTCAACGTAGACCCGAGCTGATCGGCGGGTTGAGCCGCTTCGGAAACAATTTTGGCTCCGTCCATCTCTGAATAGGTCCAAGTGGTTTCGGGCCCGCCTTCATGTGTGTTGATCCAGCGAGCCAGTACAAATAGAAAGTCGGACAGGCGGTTGAGATAGACAATGATGATTTTATCGACGCGCTCTTCATGCGCGAGCGTCACAACGCGGCGTTCCGCTCGCCGGCTGATGCCGCGGGTCAAATGCGCGAAAGCGGCACAGGGAGAGCCTTGAGGCAAAATAAAGTTTTGAAGCGGCTTGAGACCGGTTTCCATATGATCGATGTGAGTCTCTAGAGCTTGAACGCGGTGAGTAGGTAAATCCGCACGTCGTTTCGGATCAGAGGGGGGTGTCGCCAGAAGCGATCCAATAATAAGAAGATCGCTTTGAATGCCGTTCAGCCAAGGGCGCGCTTCTTGTGCGGCTTGGGGCAAGTGAGCGAGGATGACACCCAGGGCAGCGTTCGTTTCATCAACAGTGCCATAGGCTTCGATGCGTGTGGAATCTTTTTCGACACGTACGTTTCCAAGTAGCCCCGTTTTCCCTTCGTCACCCGTTTTTGTATAGATTTTCACCTTTACCTCCCATTTTCTAAGGTGCAATGGCCATCATGCATCGACGCATTGCATGATGGTAGAATGTTCGAATGCGACGCCCGCTGATTCTGATTTTTATCGTTGGAGCCGGCACGCTTGCGGCATTATGGCTATTGCTGCAAACCCCGGGGTCTCTTCATGACGCTCTGTCAAATCCTTTTGAAGCTCTGTGGGGAACCCAAAAACAATTAAGTTCCACGTTACTTGAAGTGTCCGAAACTGCCGAACCTGTTCGTGCCGCCAGCCGGCGTCTTCTTCAGCCTTTTGGAAAGGTTCGCCTGGTGAGGATATACGACTCCTCAGGTTCTGATACACCTAAAAAACATTAGCTTTGTACAAGCGCGAAAAAGCGATCTTCATAATCGGCGAAAAGACCTGCTTGCTTTAGTCTTTCGGCCAAAGCCGAGATGCGCGTGCGATCGGATTGGGCCTGCTGAAATAGCTTCTCAATCTCAAAACGGTGTCGCGTCTCCTGATGTTTTTCCGGATTAAACAAGCCTCGCTCGTCGAGTTCCCGGACATTAGAGGGAAACGAACGAAGGCTTGTATCTACAATAAACTTCATAACGGCTAGAGACCATTGTGCATCAGGTCCTTCCAAAAGCGCCGTGCGGGGGGCGTCTTCTTGATCTAAGCGTTGCCGCGTACGGTCGGATATTTCTGGAAATGTGGAATGCTCGATTGAAGTGTTTTTAAGATCATTACGGAAACTGTACTCGAGACTTTTCAATGTTTCTCCGTATAGCTTTTCCAAGTCTTGACGATAAGCTTCGGATTCTCCTCCGAAACCTTCAAAACGGTTTTTCCAGAACTCAGCAGTAAGGATTTTTGGCCGCTCGGCGGTCACCTCACCTTCTCGGAGCCGGCAGTAGCCAGGTTGCTCGGGAATCATTGAAAGTAAGATATAGCGCAACGTGGTCGTCCCAAAGGTAGACAGGGCGAGCTTTGGAGGTTTTAAAATCCGCGTTTGCCTTAAGGCTTGCAGGAATTGGGACTCATTCTTCATGTGATTATTTTACTTCATTGCCTCAGGCTTGACCTAGTACAGGTGATGTGCTATTGTGTGGCGGACACGAAGTCGTGTTTAAGATTTTCCAACGAAGGCGATGGGCCAAAGCTGTAGGCCCATCGCCTTTTTTATTTTATGATGACACCATGAAAAAAATTGAATGTTATATTCGCGAATCGGATGTACCGCTGCTCGTCGAGGCTTTATCGAAGACGGGAGTGGGAGGCGTCAGCGTTTATCCCGTACAGGGATTCGGGAAGCAGCGTGCCAAAGGGAAAGGCACGCTCATGCCCAAGATGAAAGTAGAAGTGTTTACTCTGGACATCGAGACAGAATATGTGCTCGGGACCATTTTAGACGTGACACAGCAGGGAAAGTTTGGTGATGGAAAGATCGCCATCATTCCTGTGGATGATGTGATTCGTATACGGACAGGCGAAAAAGGGGCCAAAGCCGTTTTCTAAAGCGGCGACAATTTCCCCGTTTTCATAATAATAAGGAGGATTCACCAATGAGAAGTATGACGTGGAAAAAAAGATTAGTAATACCAGGAATGATTGTAGCGATCGCGCAGGCCGGCATCGCTTTCGCGGACGCTCCGGCGCCGAAGTGGTACGACACGATCGGAATGAGCGGTTATCTGCAAACCTCATACGTTGGGAATTTGGAGAATTCAGAGACCAATAAAAACAACGTGGGCCGTCAGTTTGACGGAGTCGCCAACAGCGGAGCCACCAATTCAGGGAACAGCTTCAGCCTTAATCGTTTCCTTTTACAAATCGCTAAACCCGTAGGCGACAGCGACCATTACGGTTTCACCGTACGCTTGGCGGCCGGCCAAGATGCGTCGTCTCTGCCGAGCGGAACCAATAGCTTCGCAGTCCAGGAAGCTTACATGACCTACGCAGCGACATCCAAGCTGTCGGTCATAGGCGGACGCTTCGTGACACCAGAAGGTTTCGAAGGCGTGGACACAGTCAACAACCCGAACTTCTCGGAAGGACTTTTGTTCACGGTGATGGAGCCGATCAGCCATACGGGGATCAAGGCCAACTACGTGTTCTCGGACAAAGTGAACGCGACAATTGGGCTCGTGAACGGATGGAACTCTGACCAGGACAACAACAGCCAGAAGACGATCCTGTGGCAGATTGCGACCACCCCGACCAAGCAGATCAGCTGGAGCTTCCAGGGCTTGTACGGCAATGAAGTGACGCAGCCTGTGGTGGGTTTGCCGGCGGGCGATCATGCCGACACCTTGTCTTTGGACACGGTGTTAGGGTTCAATCCGACGGACAAGCTGAGCTTGAACGCACAGTTGAATTGGCGTGAGACATCGAATGATCCGACAGTCGTGAACGCCGATGGCGGCACGACAGTAGGCACGACGCATGCGTCGGGAGCCGGGATCTGGGCGTCCTATGCGACGACCTCGAAGTTCACGGAAACAGTGCGCTACGAAATCGTATCGGATGAGAATGGAGCCAATGTATTTCCGAACGGAACCGGGATCGCGTTTCCGCATTTGTTAACGCCGGGAACCGCGACGAACCAGACGGTGCAGGAATTCACCTTGACGCACAAGACCATGTTGACATCGAATATGGGAACGCGCTTGGAATACCGGCATGACTGGTCTAACGAGCCGACCTTCGTGAGAAGCGGATCAACATTCGCGAATTCCGCCGTGCGCAATCAGAATACGATCAGCGCCGATTGGTTCGTGACGTTCTAACCACTCAGTAGTCGCAAAAATTCGAGCGGGCGGCATCCCCTTTTGCCGCTCGCTCTTTTTTTGTGACGTTGTCATTGAAAAGTTTTGTAAACTTTGTCAAAGATGATCGCCTTCGACAAGGATACTTGCTCCGATTTCGAGACGGCGCTTTCCAAAGAATGGCTTGAGACGAACGGCCTTGGGGGGTTCTCTTCCTCAACGCTCATCGGTTGCAATAGCCGCCGCTATCACGGCATATTAGTTGCCGCCACACATCCTCCAACCGGCCGTATGATGCTCGTCAATGGTTTCGAAGAATGGGTCCTTCTCGGAGATACACGCTACAATTTATCCTGTCATCAATATCCCGGCGTCGTGAACCCGCGCGGATTTGAAAATCTCATGGGATTCCGCTTAGATCCGTGGCCCATTTGGACATATCGTGTGGGGCCACTCGTACTCGAAAAATCGCTGACTATGATCCACGGACAAAATACCGTGATCTTGTCCTACAAGATTCGAAAAGAAGCACAAGGAGCCGAACTCGTTTTAAGGCCGCTGATGACCGGACGCGATTTTCACGCGCTCCATAAAGAAAATAATGGACTCGACGCGACGCCAAAAATATCCAGCGGGGTCTGCAGCGTCAGCCCTTATCCGGGTGTGCCTACAAGTTATTTTCATCACAATGCCAAAGAGTTTGCGCCGGGGTTTAATTGGTTCCGACAAATGGAATATGCACACGAGGCCGAACGCGGACTCGACTCTCATGAGGACACATGGTCTCCCGGCGAATTCCGGTACGACTTCTCCAGTGGTCATGATGCCATGATGGTCGTTACCACGGAAGGCTCAGGTTATTTTGATTCAAGCTATCTGTTGAATGCCGAACGCAAACGTCGGCAGGCACTTCTCGTCGGCTGGGAAGCGGCCGATGACGTCACGCATCACCTGATCTTGGCGGCCGACCAATTTCTGGTTGATCGTCGACCAAACGACAACCAGCCGACTCGAAAAAGTCTCATCGCCGGTTATCCCTGGTTTGAAGATTGGGGGCGCGATTCTCTCATTGCGCTGCCGGGACTTCTGCTCGTTCCCGGGCGCCATGAAGAGGCGGGAGAAATCCTCAAAACGTTTGCCTCTTATACGCAGGATGGGATTGTTCCCAATCGTTTTGTCGACGCGACCGGCGTCGCCGAATACAATACGGTGGATGCCAGCCTCTGGTTCATCATTGCGTCTTTCCATTACCTCCGCTATACAAAAGATTTCGATTTCGTTCAGGACCATCTCTGGGCGACGATGAAAAGTATTGTGGCGCATTATCAGAATGGCACTAGCTTTCATATCCGTATGGATTTGGATGGTCTCATCTATGCCGGACAAACGGGTTCGCAATTGACTTGGATGGATGCCAAAGTCGGAGATCAGGTCGTCACGCCTCGCACGGGAAAACCCGTCGAAATCCAGGCTCTCTGGTACAATGCACTGCGCATTATGGACCAGTTGGGCAACCGTCTGGGGGAAAAAGACGCGGCAAAAAAATGGATGAGCCTAGCTGAAAAAGTATGGGCCTCGATGAATCGCCAATTTTGGTATGAAGAAGGCGGCTATCTTTACGACGTAGTGGACGGGGAGCAGAAAGACGCATCCTTGCGTCCCAATCAAATTTTAGCGGTCAGCCTTCCTTTTGAAAGCGTTACGCCGGATCGCGCCACGCGCATTGTGAACATCATTGAAGAACGTTTGCTCACACCCTTTGGTTTGCGCACGCTAGATCCTCGTGATCCGCGCTACGTGCCGCATTATAAAGGCGATCCTGCCGCTCGGGATGCCGCCTATCATCAAGGCACGGTGTGGCCTTGGCTCATCGGTCCTTTTTTGACGGCGTATCAGAAGGTTCACGGCAAAACAACCAAAGTGCAGTCGCATATCCGCGCCCACCTCGCGCTTCTTCTAACGCATCTTTGGGAAGCGGGTCTGGGGACCGTTTCAGAGATCTTTGACGGCGATATGCCGCATGAGCCGCGCGGCTGTATTGCGCAAGCTTGGTCCGTGGGCGAAATTCTTCGTGTGCTTCGAGAAGAACTTGGTAACGCCCCATCGAATATTGTCACTTCCAAAGCCGCCGTGAAAGGGAATAACGCCGCTTCCGCTAAGGCGACGGCGGCCTAGCCGCTCTCCTGCGAGTGGAACAAGAAGCACTTCTTAAAAATCTCAAAATAAAAAACCCGGCTGTTCTTACGGAGATCGTGAATCAGCATGCTGATGCGCTCTTATGTGCGGCCTGGGGCCTCGGATGGCGCGGCACGGATGCAGAAGATCTCGTGCAGGACGTATTCGTTACTTTTCTGGGCAACTGCGATCGTTTTGAAGGGCGTTCCACTATCAAAACTTTTTTGTTCGGCATTCTTTATAACAAAACGCTGGAGAAGCGTCGCGACATGTCGCGCGAACAGGCTACCGATCCGATTGATGATGTTTTTGAGGAGCGTTTCGGCCAATGGGGCATTTGGCGTACCATGCCGCGGGGCCCTGAAGACGAATCCCAATCCAAAGAAACCCTGGCGATGATCGAGGCTTGCGTGGAAGCGCTGCCGACGCCGCAACGCATGGCATTCTATCTGCGCGAAGTGGAGCATGAACCGACCGAAAACCTCTGTAAGATTTTGAATATTACCGTCACTCATCTAGGAGTATTGCTCTTCCGGGCCCGCAACAAAGTGCGGGAATGTGTGCAAAAAAAATGGGAGAAACGGTGATTCATCCTTTAAATTGTCGAGAAGTGACCACGCGCATGGCCTTGGGCGAGCTGGATCAATATACCTTCATGGACCGCTTCATGATCCGTTTTCATCTTTTGATCTGCTGGGTCTGTCGGAAATACGAGCGCCAAATGAAAGTCATTGGGCTTTCGTTCCAGCACGTCGTTAAACAAAAGGGGAAATTAACCGCATCTCCGGGCTATAAAGATCGTTTGCTTAATCACTTGCAGCAGCTGTAAATGATCAATCTGAGCGTGGCTCTTTTTGTGCTGTCTCTTCTGGCTATCTTCCGAGCTCCGGCCAAACCACTTTGGTTTGCGGCTATCGGCGTTACCGAGTGGGGGCATTACATGGGCTTAGTCTCCATTCTTTTGGCGCTGATAAGTTGGCGCGTGACCCGCCGGTGGGGAATGTCTCCTTGGTTTTGTTTGGCCTCCGCTGTTCTCTATTTTTCGCCGCTCGCCCGAGCGTCCCTATTGGCTCAAGACCTTCCTTCACAATTCTCTGCCTCTTTTGGAACGCCGATGTTGTCCGAAAATCCGTCAGCTCCCTTTCGCGTCAGCCCGTTAAATTTAAAAGAACTTTTCCTCGGCGTGAGATCCCCCGCGATACGGCTCTCTCATGAAGCCTATGCGACAATCGAGGGGCAGACACTTTCGTTAGATCTTTATCAGCCCGCCCAGCGCGGCACTCTTCTTCCCGGTGTGATCGTGATTCACAGCGGCTCTTGGCAGAGCGGCGAGCGCGGCGAATTTCCAAATCTCAATCTGTATCTGGCCGCACGCGGATATATCGTGGCTTCGATCGATTATCGGATGGCTCCGGGTGCCGTATTTCCGGCCCAGCGAAATGATGTGTACAGCGCGATCGCGTATTTAAAAAATCATGCCGATTCTATTGGCTTGGATAAAAACCGATTAATTTTGCTCGGGCGTTCCGCGGGCGGGCAAATTGCCCTGTCAGCGGCCTATGAAGCAAAGGATCCCGCTATTAAAGGGGTGATTGCTTTTTATGCTCCCAATGATTTGGTATGGGGGTATTCTAGGCCTGGAAATCCGCTCATCATGAATTCTCAGAAGGTGATCGAAACATATTTAGGGGGAAAACCGGCTGACGTTCCGGGCCGGTATGAAACGGCTTCTCCACTTCATTTCGTCGATAAACATACGCCTCCGACCTTAATGATTCACGGCGTTCGCGACGAACTCGTCTGGGCGCAGCACGATGAACGTCTTTCTAAACGGTTGACGGAAGAAGGTCGTCCTTATTTTTATCTGCGTCTGCCTTGGGCCACTCATGGGTGCGACGCGAATTTTAGCGGTCCTTGCGGGCAGCTCTCGACATACACGATCGAACGCTTTCTGGCCGCCGTCACTCAAAAGGAGTCTCATGGCTAAATTAAAATTTCTTCTCCTGACGATATGCCTGGTGATGATCGTGGTTACCGTTCGTACGAGCCTGCAACAAAATCTTTTCAATGTTTTGCCGCGGATGATTCACGATCCTTGGACGGTGGCGACGTTCGTCGATTTTTACTTCAATATCATCATTATTAGCTGTTGGGTGGCCTATAAAGAAAACAGCATGCTTCGGACATTGGCGTGGCTGGTGGCTTTTATCCTTCTGGGAAGCATCGCCACCTCTTTTTATGTGCTCCTGCAGATTTGGAAACTGAACTCTAATGAGTCGCTTGATCACTTGTGGGGGAGGCGCTAATGCTTCAAGAATTTTTTCCAGTACTCGAAGGCGTGCCAATGGGAGACCTGTGGGTTCTTCTTGCGTGGGGACTTTTGTTCATGGTCGTATGGATGTTCGCGCTGTACCTTCTGCATTTTAAACTTAAGAACGCTGGCATCGTCGATTTTGGCTGGGCGGCCGGACTTGCTTTCTTAGGCGTATTTTACGCGTTGAAAGGCGATGGGTATACGCCGCGACGCTATCTCATCGGAGCCATGGTGCTGATCTGGGGCGGGCGTCTCGCCTGGCACATTCTCTCAGACCGCATTCTTGGTGGAAAAGAAGAAGACCCACGCTATACGGCCATCCGCGAGAGTTGGAAGAATTACATTGGCATTAAGTTATTCTTTTATTTCGAATTCCAGGCAATCCTCTGCGTCCTCCTATCCGTCCCATTCGCTCTTCTAGTGATCGACCCATTACAGCGCATCACGGGCTATGAATGGCTTAGTTTTTGTATTTGGGTTGTGGCCATGGGTGGAGAAGCGATCGCCGATGCCCAGCTGAAGGCATTCAAGTCTCATCCTGATAATCATGGGCGCGTTTGCGAAGATGGCTTCTGGTACCATTCGCGCCATCCCAATTATTTTTTTGAATGGCTTGTCTGGATGGCCTACTTCGTGGCCGCGATGGCGACGGACTACGGAGCGTGGACTATGTATTGTCCTATTCTCATGCTGTATTTTCTTTTCAAAGTCACGGGCATTCCTTTGACGGAAAAACATGCACTGGAGTCCCGCGGCGCGGAATATGCCGAGTACCAGAAAACCACAAGCGCTTTTGTTCCTTGGTTTAAAAAGAGTCCCCCACCGGAGGAATAATCATGCTGACCTCAAGCCTGCTGCAACGGAATCTTCTGCCCGACGGCCTCATTCGCCAAGGCATCCGTCGTCTTCTCCGGCAGCGTTTGCGAGATGAAGATCACGGCAGCCAAGAGGCTCGGCAGACGCATTTCTTAACCCTCGTCGAGGAATTGAAAAAAAATCCGATCGCCGTCCAACCCGCTGCGGCCAACGAACAGCATTACGAAGTGCCGACGGAGTTCTATCAATACGCTCTTGGACGCCATATGAAATACAGCAGCGGCTACTGGCCGGATAGTCTTCACATCGAAACCGATATTGATGCCTCCGAAGAAGCCATGCTCGTTCTCACGTGCGAGCGCGCGGAAATCAAAGACGGACAGGATATTTTGGAACTGGGCTGCGGGTGGGGTTCTCTCTCCTTATTTATGGCTCAAAAATTTCCGGGCAGCCGCATCAAGGCCGTCTCCAATTCGCGTACTCAGAAAGCCTATATCGATGAACAATGCCAGCGGCGTGGCGTTAAGAATTTAGACATTATTACCGCGGACATGAACGTGTTCGAAATCCCTCAGCGTTTTGACCGCGTGGTATCCGTTGAGATGTTCGAGCATATGCGTAACTATGAGAAGCTCATGGGAAAAGTGGCTTCCTGGCTTAAGCCTGACGGCAAATTATTCGTCCATATGTTCGTGCACAAAGAATTCGCTTACCCATTTGAAGTGAAGGATTCATCGGATTGGATGTCCAAATATTTTTTCACCGGCGGAATCATGCCGAGCGATCATCTCCTTTTATACTTCCAGAATGATTTGACGATTCAGAAGCATTGGCGCGTCGATGGAACACATTATCAGAAGACGTCAGAGGCCTGGCTATCACGCATGGATGCTCATCGTGCTGAAATCCTGCCGATCTTCGAGAAAACATACGGTCCATCAGAAGCCCTCAAATGGTGGGTCTACTGGCGTATCTTCTTCATGTCCTGCGCCGAGCTCTGGGGGTTCCGCGGCGGCTCCGAATGGTTTGTGAGCCACTACCTCTTCCAACGAAAATGAAGTCACTCGCCATCATCGGCACGGGGATTGCCGGCATGGCTTGCGGATATTACCTTCAGAACGAATATGCCCTGACGGTTTATGAGAAAAATGATTATGTGGGCGGCCATACGCATGCCGTGGATGTGGAAGAAGACGCGCGCTTCATTCCGATCGATACAGGCTTTATCGTCTATAACGAGGTCAATTATCCGAATCTCACGACGCTGTTCCAGGAGCTTGGCGTCGCGACCCAGCCGAGCGATATGTCTTTCAGTGTCCAACACCAACCGACGGGCCTGGAGTTTTGCGGATCGGGAATCTCCGGGCTTTTCGCGCAGCGGAAGAACCTCTTTCACCCACCGTTCTGGCTGCTTCTCAGCGACATCAACCGATTTAACAAAGAATGTCCGGAAGTCCTGACAGATCCGCGCTTTGCTCAAATGACGATCGAGGATTACGTGCGCGTCCGCGGCTTCAGCAAAGACCTGTTGGATAAATATCTTATTCCCATGAGTTCTGCCGTCTGGTCCACTCCATCGGACGTAATGCTGAAATTCCCGGTCATGACCCTTGTGCGCTTCTTTAAGAACCATGGATTCCTCGGATTAAACACACAGTATCCCTGGCGTACAGTGACGGGAACCAGCCGGCAATACCGAAACAAGATCACCGAAGGGTATGGGAAAAACATCCGCGTGGGGCATGGGGTCGTTCGTGTAGAGCGCCAAGAAAATCAGGCCGCTGTGACAGAGGGTTCAGGCGAGACGGCCACGTACGATCGGGTCGTCATAGCGACACATGGCGACGAAGCGCTGAAGCTTTTAGCCAATCCCTCCCCGCTTGAAAAAGAGCTCTTGAGCAAGTTCCGCTATCAAAAAAATATGGCGCTTCTGCACACGGATGAATCCGTAATGCCCCGGACGCGCCGCGCCTGGTCGTCCTGGAATTGGTGGACCGGTGCCGATGCCCGCGGGCAGATCAAATCAACCACCATTTATTGGATGAACAGCCTTCAAAAGGTGTCACAGAAAAAGAATTATTTTCTCTCGATCAATGACGCGGGACAAGTGCGGCCGGAACATAAGCTGCGCGAAATCGAATACGAACATCCCATTTTTTCTGTGGAATCGACGAAAGCGCAGTTGCGCTTACCCGAATTAAATGCCAAGGGCCCACTTTATTTTTGCGGAAGTTATTTTCGTTACGGGTTTCATGAAGACGCGCTCATGTCCGCATTGGATGTCGTGCAGGAACTCAAAGGCAAAGGCGAATGAATTCTTGTCTTTATACTTGCGACGTTATGCATGCGCGTTCAGAGCCGAAGAAGAACCGCTTTATCTACAAAGTCTTCATGTTCTATTTCGATTTAGATGAAATTGAGACATGGACGAAACGCCTGTGGTTTGTCAGCCGCAACCGACCAAATCTCTTTTCTTTCAATGATTCCGACCATCTGCAACGAGGGCTTAAAACCACTAAGGCGAACATCCTAGATTTCATCGCTTCTAAAGGTCTCGTGCTCGAAAATCCTCGGGTCATGCTGCTGACACACTTGCGGATGTTTGGTCATATGTTTAATCCAGTATCTTTTTATTACTGTTTTGATGGATCAGACGTTCCCATTTGCGCTGTCGTGGAGGTCTGTAATACGTATCGTGAAATGAAACCTTATCTTCTCGGCGCAGAAACCTTCGCGGACGGTCAGTTCCGGCGACGCGTGGTTAAAAACTTCTATGTTTCTCCGTTCATTGATTTAGATGCGGAATTCGATTTCCACCTCAAAATCCCAGGCGAAAGTCTCCGAACGTATATCGATGACTATAAAGAAGGCCGTAAGATCATTATTACTTCCTTGACGGGAAAACGCACGCCGCTCACCAATGGCCAACTATTTTTTTACATGCTCAGGTTTCCTGTAATAACTCTGCAGGTAATCACACTCATTCATTGGCAGGCCTTGATCTTGTGGTTGAAGCGCGTGCCGCATCTGAGAAAGGCTGACCATCCGGATCTGCAACAGGAGGTTTACAATGCCCGACATTCTTGAGAAGACAGAGTCTATCCCGTTCTCGTCGCTTTCACCCATCCGGGAACCAGCGCGGCGGGCCGTACTCGCTTCTCTTTATGAACGACTGGTCATGAGCGCCATGGCGGGAATGGACCAAGGCTATTTGGAAATAACGCAGCCCAATGGTCGGGTGAAAACGTTGGGAAAGCCAGACGCCGACATCCAAGCGACGATCCGAATCACCAATCCTGAATTTTTTAGAAAGTGTGTCCTCTATGGTGACATTGGGTTTGGAGAAGCGTACGTGGAGGGGGATTGGCAGACGGACAATTTAACGGATGTCATCCGTTGGATGATTTTAAACGTCAATAGTAATCCGGCGATGTCGGGCTCTAGCCGATCTTTTAAAGCGGTCAACTTGCTCCATGGACTGAACAAGCTGATTCATCGCTTCAAACCGAATGACAAAAACGGCAGTCAAAAAAATATCCATGACCATTATGATTTGAGTAACGAATTCTTTAAAACATTTCTTGATCCTTCCATGACGTACTCGGCCGGAATTTTTGAAACCCCAGATCAATCGCTGGAACAGGCGCAATGGCTGAAATACGATCGGCTGTGCCGGAAATTGAAGCTGAAATCCACGGACCGCGTGCTTGAGATCGGCTGCGGGTGGGGAGGTTTTGCCGTGCATGCCGCCAAGCAGTATGGTTGCCACATTACCGGCATCACAATTTCGCGCGAACAACTTGCTTATGCCCGTGAGCGCGTCATGCGAGAAGGGTTTCAGTCAAAGATCGACCTGCGCTTCGAGGATTATCGGAACGTTAAAGGGGCCTACGACAAGATCGTCTCAATCGAGATGCTCGAAGCCGTCGGCCACGAGTTTCTTGAACCCTATTTCGCCAAGTGCCATGAACTATTGACGCCTCAAGGGATCTTGGGGCTACAGGTGATCACGTGCCCGGATAATCGCTATGACGAGCTGCGCGGCGGCGTGGATTGGATCCAAAAACACATCTTTCCGGGCTCGCTATTGCCTTCCGTGTCTGCCGTTAATAGAGCGGTGAATAATACGGGAAACATGGTGTTAAACCATCTCGAAGATCTGGCCATAAACTACGCCAAAACCCTGCAGGTCTGGCGAAAGAATTTAAATGCACGCGAAACGACAATCCAATCGCTGGGTTTCGACGACGCGTTTATTCGCAAATGGAATTATTATTTCAGTTACTGCGAAGCGGCCTTTTCGATGCGCAACATCGCGGTGCTGCAGATGATCTACACCCGGCCCAACAATCGTTCGCTTTGAAACAAAAACTGATCGCCTTTCTGAGGCAAGGCCTCTCTCCCGAGAAACTGGCGCTCTGCGTGGCGCTGGGATGCGTACTTGGTGTTTTTCCTGCTCTTGGATGGACCACGCTTCTGTGCGCGCTGGCGGCATGGGTGCTCAAGCTGAATCAGCCTGCCATCCAATCGGCCAATTATGCCGTCTACCCGCTTCAATTTATTTTGCTGATTCCATTCTACCGTGCCGGCGAATGGCTTTTTCATGCACCGAAGCTGGCCATCACGGCTACCGGCGTCAAACAGCTGATTCAATCCGGAATTCTACACGCCATTCTTATCTTGTGGGACACGACGATCCACGCCATTGCTGCTTGGGCGCTCCTCGGGCCACTCGCCGGGGGACTGATTTATTTCGCCCTGATCCCCCTTTTTCGCCATTTCAAACGTCTTTCCTCTTCATGATTCTTTCTTGAAATCCGCCTAACTATCTGTTAAATACACAGCATTCTATGCGGACTATTCCATATCGTATTCATACTAGACGTTTTCTGCAGGCCGCAGGGTCTGTACTGTTTGCTGGTTTGCTAATGCATGCGTTTTCTCCGCTGCACGCACGGGTTAATCGCGAAAAAATGTTGTATTGGCACGGCAGCACTAAGGAAAAGAAAATCGCGCTGACCTTTGACGATGGGCCCAACGAGCCGTACACGAGTCAAATTTTACAGGTCCTAAAAGACAATAACGTCAAAGCGACATTCTTTATGGTTGGTAGAAATGTCGAGACCTATCCCGATGCGGCGAGGGCCATTGTGGCGGCAGGCCACGCGATTGGCAATCACAGTTATGATCATCATCAACTTATCACGAAAACATCCACTCAAGTGACGGACGAAATTCTTAAATCTGAAAAAGCCATCGAGACAGCCACCGGCCAAAAAACGACGCTCTTCAGGCCTCCGTACGGCGATAAGAATACGCTCACGATCCATGAAACGCACAAGCTCGGGTATGTGATGGTGGAATGGTCCGTCTCAGCGGAAGACTGGCGAAAACCCGGCGCGGAAAAAATTGTCAGCAACGTCATGGAGCACATTCGAAATGGCGATATCATCTTGATGCATGACGGCGACAAATGGCGTCATGGGTCTGACCGCAGCCAAACCGTCGCGGCTCTTCCTATCATCATCGAGCAGCTGCGCCAAGCTGGCTATGAGTTCGTGACTATTCCCGAACTTCTGAAACTGGACGTTGCCGGCCCCATCCAAACCGCGCAGCACCCTGCAGATCTTCCTCGCATTTAAAGTCCTGGAACTATTTTAAATCCCAAGTCGTCTAAGGCGGCACAGGAGGATACACATGAAAAAAATCGCAATGGCAGTGAGTTTAATGGCGCTCGCAGGGTCCATAGCTTTAGCGGACACGGCGACAACGCCGCCGGCTCCAATGAAAGGGAATGGGCCATGCAAGCAGATCATCCAGGCCTGTCAGCAGGCGGGCTTTGAAAAAGGCGAACATAAGACTGATGGGAAAGGGGTTTATAAGGATTGCCTGACGCCGATCCTCGCAGGGCAGACCGTGGCGGGTGTCACCATCGATCCCTCCGTCGTCACCTCGTGCCAAGAAATGCGCGCGAAACATCAACAAAAGAAACAAGCCACGCCTCCCGCGCAATAGTTTAACGCGGCAAGAGTATTTCCGAAAACCCATGGAATCCTCCATGGGTTTTCTTTTATATAGTACCCCTATAAAGTATTGATTTTTCTTGGAGGACTTTTTATGGGAAACCCATTTGTTCATGTCGAATTGAGCACGACGGACTTAGGAAAAGCAAAGCCCTTTTATCAGAAGCTGTTTGATTGGACCCTCGAAGATATTCCCGGCGGTTACACGATGATCAACGTGGGAAATGGAACCGGCGGCGGCATGATGAAATCCATGTCACCTGGCATCCCTTCACATTGGATGGCGTATGTTCTCGTCGATGATGTGGCGGCCTCCTTGAAGAAAGCCAAATCGCTCGGAGCCGAGATTTCCATGGAAGCCACAGACGTCATGGGTCATGGGACAATGGGCATATTTAAAGATCCAACTGGCGCGCATCTCGCTGTCTGGAAACCAAAGATGAAATAATGGACCGCGGACGTCGCGCTCTTGTCCTAGCGGCTTTCATGGCAAATGGAAGTCTTTGGGCGTTCCATAAAACTTTCGGTGATAGTCCTACCATCCGTTACCTAAGCGGAGATGTGGGGCTTGCCTATTTTTTGGACCAGGGGAACATGCACAAGGGGCTGATCCCCAATAACGATTGCCTTTATTCCCTCACTGAAATGGCCGTCATGCAAAAACTTCCCCTGGGCTATCTCATCACCGTTGATTCTTCCTTCGTCGATCCTAATGGCAACGGTACCGGAACAGCTTTCCTTTATACCGATAAGCATTACGTAGCCAGCCAAATATTAGAGAATTACGGCTATTACGTCGGCAAATATAAATTCCGTGATTTGAGCGGCAATGACCGCACCGTGATGGCATTTAGGGAATATACAGGGTACGCCAAGTCATTTCCATTCCTGAATTGCCTCGGAGTGTCTCGCTAAAAGAGGTTTTGAAAAAAGCTGAAACATTTTTAAGGGTCCGCGCGTCTAAGTAAATATGAAGATTTCACAATTCAAAGTTCTTTTGTTCAGTTTCGCGCTGTTAAACGTTTTAGCCGTGGTCGGCGCTTCCCCCGCCAACGCGGCTTATTATTATGGAAGCTATGATCAATCCGGCTCCGGGTCAGATAATAGTGCGGCGCCTGACAACGTTCCGGCCCAAGCCCCGCCGCCGCAAGCCCCGCCCCCAGATCAGCAACCGCCGGTGGTATATCGTGAAGTTCCTGTTTATCGTCGTGCCCCTGTGTATCGAGAGCCGGCTTATGCTTCCTCCAACTCCGCCGCTTTGGCGCCATGGCCATGGAATTTTGATTTTGGCGGCGGACCCACGGCCATTGCGGGATCCAACAGCGATCTCACCTCGGGATCTAATTTCGAATTTGGTGGTGGATACAATTTTTCGCCGCAAGCGGGATGGGTTCTCGAATTTATGAATGACCGTTTAGGAGTTTCCGATAGCGCCATTCAAAGGGATGGCGCCATCGATGGCGATGCCTATGTGTGGGGCGTGACGTTGAACCCCATTTGGCGTTTCCGCATCACGGGGCCAATCGGCGGTTACCTGATTGGCGGGGGTGGTTATTACAACCGTGAAGAGCGTTTTGATGTGCCCGTCCAAGTATTCGTTCCTACGTTCCATGGAGGTTTTTTTGAAACCGGAACGGAAACAGACCGTCAATACACCGATGCCGGCGGCGTCAATATAGGCGGCGGCCTGACCTGGAACTTTGGATGGGGAACCAAGCTTTTTGTAGAAGCCCGATATCACTATATCTTCACGTCCGGAAAGGCCACTCAGATTGTTCCGGTGACCTTCGGACTGCGGTGGTGATCCCACCATGCGCCGAGGTTTCCGCCTATCAGCCGTCATCCTTCCTTCCCTACTTGTAATCACTGCGGCTATTCCTTCCTGGGCCTGGCGTGGTGGATTTCGCGGACCGGGCATTGGGCTCTATGTCGCAGGTGGACCCTGGTGGGGATATGATTACCCTTATTATGGGCCGCCGGATTATCCGTACTATTACCCCGATGCTGCACAACCGTACCCTTACACCTATGCCTTGCCCGTTGCGCCATCTCAAGAAACTCAGACTGCCGCACCCGATAACTCCCGACAAGATTTAAAGTTTCTCTATCGACAAATTGCTCAGGCGCGCAATCAAGTCGACTTTGACTATCAGGATGGCGATATCAGCCGTTCCGAACACAACGCGGAACTTATGAGACTTTACCGAATCAAAAAGGAAGCCCAAACGGAAGCGAAATTGAATGGCGGTTATCTGACGGGGGATCAGGAAAATGAACTCTTGCAATTATTACGGAGTGGCGGCGAGGTCAGCGAGTCTTATGCGCCGCGCGCTCCGGAGGCTTCCAATAAGAGCGTTAAAAAAGTGAATGATGAAATCACCGGTCTTCGGTCACTTCTAGATGCGAAGTTAACCCAAGGCAATATTACGCGCGCTCAGCATGACAGTTTAATGGATTATTTAAAAAGCACCGAACAGCATGTTCAATCCGATGCCGCTCAAAACGACGGTTCTTTAACGCCGGACGAAGAGAGCGCCGTCCTCCTGCAGCTCCAGCGCGTCAGCGATTCGCTCACCAAAAACCTCGTCGTCAACTAGCCCCGGAAGCGCCCGTTTCGCTTTCTGATACAATATCGTCCACGATGAAGCCAAAATTTTCTCTCAAAGACGGCGCTTTTGTCATGGAAAACTACAACCAGGCGCGGGCGTTTTCCAGCTTTTTGCCGGGCATCGCGGGGCTTTTCGGCAAGCCGATGTGGGTGTTCTATACCAACCGCGGACAATGCATCTCCAGTTTCGGCGTGCGTAATAAAAATTCGTCCATGATGGAGTTTTATCCGGCGAACAAGGCTTATACCGCGACGCCTCTTCTCGGATTCAGGACTTTTCTGCGCTATAAAAAGGGCGGAAAAACCCAGGTCTATGAACCTTTCCGCATGACGGCGAGTGCGGACTGCCGGCAAATCCTTCGGATCCGCGCTCATGAAGTCGAGTTGGAAGAGACGAACCGCGCGCTGGGCCTCAAAATCACGGTGGTCATGTTCAGCGCGCCGCAAGAAGACGTGCCTGTTTTTATCCGCCAGGTGCGCGTCGAGAATGTCGGTAAGCAGACGTTTAAAGGGGAAATGATCGACGGTCTTCCCCAGGTCGTTCCTTTTGGGTTGAATGAATATCTCTTGAAGCAAATGTCGCGCACGATGGAAGCGTTTGCCGAAGTGCCACACGTTGACGATAAACTTCCTTTTTACAAATTGAAAACGGAACCTTCGGATAAGCCAGAAGTGCAGTGGATTGAAGCTGGCTTCTTCAGTTTTTCGTTGTTAAGCGGTAAATTGCTCAGGGTCCTCGTTGATCCGGAAAGTATTTTTGGAACGGACACGAGTTTCCAGGAACCGCTCGTGTTTGCCTCCGGAAAAGCGGTGGCTTCACTGCCCCAGAGAACCGAATCGCGCTTCGACAGCGCGTTTTCTTATACCCCTTTATCGATTCGCCCGCGCCAAGCCGAACGCCTTTCATCTTTTTATGGCCAGGCCGATCATTGGCAGCAGGCTTCCGAGTTCTGCTCAAGAGTGCAGGCATCGTCCAGCTATGCCGAGGCCAAACGCGAGGAAAACGCTTCCGTCATTCGGAGCGTCACGGACGTCTTCGCCATTCATTCGTCGTCACCGTCTCTGGATGCCTATTCGGCGCAATCCTATTTGGATAACGTGCTCCGCGGCGGACAGCCTGTGATTTTATCTGATGGAAAGGAATCGCAGATGTTTCATGCCTACTCGCGTAAGCATGGCGATATGGAACGGGATTACAACGCGTTCGAGTTGTCACCCACCTATTTCTCGCAAGGCAACGGAAACTTTCGTGACGTGAATCAGAACCGGCGTTCGGAAACCTTTCTGCATCCCGGCTTGGGCTCCGGCAATGTCGACACATTCTTCAATCTTCTGCAGCTCGACGGATACAACCCGCTCGTCATCCAATACGAAAAGTTTCACGTCGGCGGAAAATTTGTCCGTCCGGGCGATCTTTTTGAAAAATTACTCAAGACCACCGGATCCCGTCAGGAAGCATTTCATCAGCTCTCCACAACGCTCGCGCATGCCGGCAAAGTTCAGGACGCCACGCACGGCGAGGGGTTTTGGGTGGATCATTGGACGTACAATCTCGATCTGCTCGAAAGCTTCACGGCGGTCTATCCCGATCAGCTGAAGCATTTGCTCGTCGATCGCCGCGATTTCACCTATTTCGATAATGACCACATCGTCCAGCCGCGGGACAAAAAATATGTGCTCCGTGCCGACGGCGCTGTGCGGCAAATGCATGCAGTGATCAAAGATGCTGAGAAAGCGCACCTCCTGCACCTCCGAAAAGAAGACCCGCATAAAGCCCGTACGAAGAACGGCGCGGGCGTCATTTATCAAAGTTCGCTTTTAGCCAAAATGCTGAACGTGATTGCGATCAAAGCGGCATCTCTTGATCCGTTCGGCATCGGCCTTGAGATGGAATCGGAAAAGCCCGGATGGTGCGACGCGCTCAATGGAATGCCTGGCCTGCTCGGATCTTCCGTCAACGAAGCGATCGAATTGCGGCGGTGGGGACTCTATTTACGTGAGCATATGAATGCGATCCTGGCGCCGAGAGAGTCGCATCCCGTGCCGGAAGAAGTCGCGGAATTGCTCAAGTCCGTGCAGGAAGCTCTCGCGCTGGCTCGGCATGATGATTTTTTTAAGACGTGGGATACTCTCGCTTCGCTGCGTGAACGCTTCCGTGAGAAAACGCGCCTGGGTATTTCCGGCGATGAAAAAATGCTCTCGCGCGAAGAGATCGATCTCTTTCTAAAAGTGCTGAACGCGGTTTTGGAAGCGGGGCTCGACCGCGCATTTACGTCGGATGGATTGTGCGCCACTTATTACATCAATGAAATCGTGCGTTATGAGAAGCTGCCCTCGCGCGAGCATCCCGAAGATTCCGAGACGCCTCAGATCCATCACGTCCGCGCGCTCGAGTTTAAGCAGACTCCCTTGAGCGCATTTCTCGAAGGTCCGGTCCATGCGATGCGCGTTATGCCTAGCCCGAAGCAGGCCAAAAAACTTTATGAAGCGGTTAAAAAATCAGAGCTCTACGACAAAAAGCTGAAGATGTACAAGCTGAACGTTCCGCTCACGAAAGAATCTTACGAGATCGGCAGGAACAAAATTTTCACGCCCGGCTGGCTTGAGAACGAATCGATTTTTCTCCATATGCATTACAAATTCCTCTTTGAGCTCCTACGCAGCGGGCTGCCGGAAGATTATTTTGCCGAGATTAAAAACGGCATCGTCGCTTTTCAAGATCCCGAGGTCTACGGACGCTCCACGTTCGAGAACTCGTCGTTCATCGCGTCAAGCCGCTTCCCCGATGCCCGCATCCATGGAACGGGATTTGTCGCGCGGCTCTCCGGCTCAACGGCGGAATGGATCAGCATGGCATTTTATATGGGGCTCGGCGAGCAGCCTTTTCACTACGCGCAAGGGCAACTGCGTTTTGAGCCTGCGCCGCTTCTGGCCAAGTGGCTCTTCACAACAAAGGCTGACGGAGACTTTGGCAAGGATACCTTCGGGCTCAAACTTTTTGGGAAAACGTGGCTCGTGTATCACAACCCATCCAAGCGCGACACCTACGCGGGCGCAGGGCTCAAGCCCGCCACATATGTTTTGCGGTATGACGACGGGCGGGAGATCGTTCATGAGGGCGCCTATTTGCCCGAGGCTTTAGCGCGCGACCTTCGCGATGGGAAACTCCAGCGCATTACCGTCGAGCTCGCGGGCGCATGAGGATTTTCTTAGCCGGCTTTTTTCTGATGGCTTCCGGCGTCCCTTCGTTCTCCGCTTATCAGCAGCAGCTCGTTCCGATCTTCCGCGAAGTCAAAACATCGTCGGCGCCCTCGGTCTCGGAATGGAAAACGTTCGTGCGCGTCGCCGATTTCGGCGGATCATCCTACGTCTCTCTCGTGCAGATGGCCGAACTGTTGGACGGGCATTTGCGCTGGCGGCCGGTGTCCAAAGCGGTAGATTTGTCCGTGCATAACCAAACGATCCAATTCTCCGATAATTCGTCCCGGGCCATGATCAACGGGCGAAAACAAAAACTCGAAGTGCCGACGGTAAAAAATGAAGACGGCTTCTGGGTCCCGATCAGTTTTTTTGCTTCTTCGACATTTTTCCGAACGACACAGTCGCGATTGGAATGGCCACCCAAGGAAGAAAAGAAACGAGAACCCAGGGACGAGGGACGAGTGCAAGCTTTGACGAAAGAGGAATTAAAGTCTGTAGAGACAACTCCTCCCTCGTCTCTCGACCCTCATCTCTCGAATCACGCGATTAAGCGCATCGTCATCGACCCCGGCCACGGCGGCAAAGATCCCGGCGCGGCGGGTCCGCATGGCATTGAGGAAAAAGCAATCAATCTCCAGCTGGCGCAGGAGCTGGCGGACGCGCTTCGCGACACCTACGATTACGAAGTGCTTCTCACGCGCATGGATGACACGTTCATTCCACTGGCGGAGCGCGCACGTTTAGCCAATCAGCATAATGCAGACCTTTTTATTTCGATCCATTGCAACGCGTCCTTGTCCTCAAAGTTGAAAGGGTTTGAAGTGTATTTTCTCTCGGAGGATTCGTCTGATCCGCATGCGGACGCCGTGGCACGCCTCGAAAACGCGCCGCTCGCTCTGGAAGGCAAACAAGCGCCGACACCGTCTCAGCTCAAGAATGTGCTGCGATCTCTCGTGAAAAACGCCAACATCAATGAAGCGTCTGCGCTGGGATCACTTCTTGATCGCCACCTCGGGCAGCGGTTGTCGGAACCTTCTCTCGGCGTCAAGCAAGCGAACTTCTATGTGCTGCGCGGCGCGGAAATGCCCGCGGTGCTGATCGAAACGGCGTTCCTCTCGAACGCGCAGGAAGAAAAACTATTGCAGGACCCCGCGTTTCATAAAAAGTTGATAGACGGCATCGCGGCCGGCATCGCGGCTTACGACGAGCGCAAACAAAAGGAGCGACGGTGACCAATTCTCTTCCGATCGGCATGTTTGATTCCGGCGTGGGCGGCCTCACCGTTATGCGCGAAGTCGCCAGACAGCTGCCAAACGAATCCACTGTGTATTTCGGCGACACTGCGCGCGTCCCCTACGGATCGAAATCGCGCGATGTGATCTCGCGCTTTTCTCTCGAGATCGCGCAATTTCTCCTGCAGGAAAAAGTGAAGATGATCGTCGTCGCCTGCAACACCGCAAGTGCGTTTGCGCTCTCCACACTTCGCTCGCGATTCGATGTGCCCATCATCGGCGTGATTGAGCCGGGCGCTGTCGCCGCGCTTGGCGCAACAAAAACCGGACGCGTCGGCGTCATCGGCACGGAAGGAACGATTGAAAGCCAAGCTTATACGGAAGCGATTCATCATCTCAAAACGAGCATTCAAGTATTTGGTCAAGCCTGTCCTCTCATCGTTCCGCTCGTCGAAGAAGGCTGGATCGATAAACCTGTGGCGCTTGAAATCGTCAAAGAATATTTAATTCCGCTCTTGGGAAATAATGTGGACGCACTTGTGCTCGGTTGCACGCATTATCCTCTGCTAAAAAATCTGCTCGCCAAAGTGGCGGGGCCTTCAGTGAAGCTCATCGATTCCGCCGAAGAAACCGCGCGCATGGTGGGGAAACAATTAAAAGAGCTTCATCTCGGAGCGCCGTCGGGAAATCCAGTCTTGCGCCGTTTCTTCGTCTCAGATGCCCCGGAAAAATTCGAAAAAGTAGGCCAGCGCTTCCTTGGAGAACCCATCCCGGGTGTCCGCCGCGTCGATATCAGCCAGTGGTTATGAGCCGATACCAGGTCATCATCGAAGACGGATTTTCGAGCGCGCATGCGTTGCGGCATTATCACGGAAAGACCGAACCGCTTCACGGGCACAATTACCGTGTGAGGCTTGTGGTCGAGGGAAAAAGGCTCCAAAAAAAGGTAAAATATCTCACAGACTTCGTGGCGCTCAGGCAGGTCCTTCGGGCAATCATTAAGCCTCTGGATTACGGCAACCTGAATGACATTCCGCCCTTTAATACGGAAAACCCGAGCGCAGAAAACCTCGCGAGTTATATTGGCGAAGAGGTATTGCGGCGTTGGCAGGAAAAGGGCGTGAGGCTCGAATCGGTGACCGTCTGGGAAACGCCCGAAACCGCCGCGCGTTTTCTGCCATGAACCGGCGGTTAGAGTGGAGTTAGAAGCGCCGGTCCTTGATATTTTCGCAAGCCGCCAAGGCGAAGGGATATGTGTCGGAGATCCCCAAGTGTTCGTCCGGTTCGGCGGCTGCAATGTGGTCTGTGACTACTGCGATACGCCGGAGAGCATCCCGGCCAAAGCGGGAAAGCCCTGGAGTCTTGAAAGCGTTTTAAAGAAGATCGAAGCGCTGGACGCGGGGACGCCGAAGATGGCGGTGTCGCTGACAGGCGGTGAGCCGCTTCTTCAAGTGGGTTTCATCGAGAAGCTCATTCCAGAGCTTCAGGCGCGCGGACGAAAAATTTATTTGGAAACCAACGGCACTTTGCCCCGGGCGTTGGAGCGAGTCGTAGAGGGGTGCGATTGGATCGCAATGGATTTGAAGCCGGAAAGCGCGATCGAGCGCGATATGTGGGAGGCTCAGCGATGGTTTCTCGAAATAGCCGGAAAGAAAGCGTTCCTCAAAATGGTTCTCACTCAAACAACACGGGACGAGGAGGTGCGGCGCGCCGTGAATTTGATCGCTGGCGTGCGTCCCGAAATACCGCTCGTGCTGCAGCCGGCCACGCCGTGGGGAACAGCACAGAGCGTTCCGCTGGCACGACTGGTCTCGTTTTGGAAACTGGCGACCGAGCGGCTCTCGGACGTGCGCATCCTTCCGCAAATTCATCGTCTCTGGCAGATACCGTAACGAAAAATCTTTTTATCTCGGGCTCCGTCGGCGTCGGCAAAACGTCGCTGCTCCGCGAAGTCACACTCGGCAAACGCGAGCGCATCGGCGGGTTTTATACTGATCATTTGATGGCCGGTAAAACACGCCGCGGTTTCTTGATGCGCACCTTCGACGGCCAGGACCGCGTATTGGCGGCCAAAGGTATGAAGAGCCCGCATCTTCTTGGCAAATACGGTGTGGATATTAATGCGCTCGAGAATGTAGGCATCCCTGCGCTCAAGCTCGCGCTGCAGACGAAAGATCTCATCGCGATGGACGAGATCGGTTCGATGGAAATGATGTCGGAGCGTTTCCGTCAGACGCTCCTTGAATGTTTGACCTCGACCAAACCGGTGCTTGCGACGATCCGTTCCGCATCGCAGCCGTTCTCCGATCAAGTCAAAAAATTCTCCGACACGCAAACGATCATTCTCACCAAAACTAATTACAACCAAGTGAAGCAGCAGGTTCGTAAGTGGCTTGACGCGCATCTCTAAGCGCTGATTTTCATGGATTACCCTTCTGTAGTTCTCAAACCGAGAGAAGAAGGGCGACTGGAGGGAGGGCATCTTTGGGCCTTCTCGAATGAAGTCGCCGAGGCTCCTGCAGGTATTACCGCCGGAACGGTCGCTGATCTCTTTAAAGCCGGTAAAGGATTTGTCGGCCGCGGCTTCTATCATCCTCATTCGCTTATTGCCTTTCGCATTCTCACCGACCAGAAAGACCAGGACATCGACGAATCTTTTTTTGAAAAGCGCTTTACCAAAGCCATGGACTGGCGTGAAGAGACCTATCCTGGATGCAAAGCTTATCGCTGGATTTTTGGCGAATCTGACGAGCTTCCCGGCCTTATCGTAGATCGCTATGGCGATTACATCTCGGTTCAGGCACTTTCTGCAGGGATGGAGCGTCTTAAGGATATGATCGTCTCCGCTCTTCAAAACGTGGCCCTCCCCAAAGGCATTCTGTGGCGCGCGGACGCTACCCTGCGAGAGCTGGAAGGACTTCCCATCGAAGCGTCTACGATTGTGCGCGGAGAAATTCCAGCGCGCGTTGATATCACGACCGAAAACGGCTCTTTTTCTGTCGACCTACACGGCGGCCAGAAAACGGGTTTCTATTTTGATCAACGCGATAACCGTCTAACGCTTGGCAAATATTGCAAGAACATGAGAGTCTTGGATGCCTACTGCTATTCTGGCGCCTTTGGCATTGCGGCAGGCTTAGCAGGAGCGCGTGAAATCGTTTTTGTCGACAGTTCTCATGCGGCGCTTGAACTGACTCAAGAAAATGCGGAACGCAACGGCCTGGCCGGAAAATACACGTGCGTCGAAGGCGACGCTCTAGCGCTCTTGGCCAAAGAACCGCCTGGAGGTCCCTTCGACGTCATTTCAATCGATCCACCGGCCTACGCGCGCTCGAAAAAACATTTACCAATGGCCCTCAAAGGCTATGAAAAATTAAATGCGCTCGCGATGAAGTCGCTCAAACGCGGCGGAATATTAGCCACATCCTCCTGCTCGCATCACGTCGACCGCGAGCTCTTCGTCAAAATGCTCCGCCACTCCGCCCGCAAAGCCGAACGCTCGTTCCGAGTCATCGAACTTCGCTCTCAAGCCAAAGATCACCCGGTGCTGCTCTCCATGCCCGAAACGGAATATCTTAAGTGTGCGATTCTCCAGGTGCTATAGCTCCTTCCCTCCTTGTGGGGGAAGGCCGGTCGCCAAAGGCGACCAGGGATGGGGGGTTCTGAAGTTAGGCAATGACGTCACTAAAAATAAACGCCCGCCACCTCCGAAAGAATCTAACCGAGTCTGAACGACGTCTATGGGCAGAACTCCGTCTTCGTCAAATGGAGGGCTTCAAATTTCGTAGACAGTTTCCAATCGGACGTTACATCGCAGATTTTGCCTGCCCCGAGAAAAAATTAATCGTCGAAGTAGACGGCGGCCAACATTCTGAACAAATTAATTATGATGATGAAAGAACGGTATGGCTGCAAAGCCAAGGATTTCGCGTATTAAGATTTTGGAATAACGAGGTGCAGATGAATTTAGACGGCGTGAAGGAAATTATTTATAACGCTCTAACGGCGAAAGAGCAACCCCCCACCCCAGCCCTCCCCCACAAGGAGGGAGGGAGTGTTTAAAAAAATTCATCACATTCACTTTGTTGGGATTGGCGGGGCCGGGATGTCCGGGATTGCCGAAGTGCTTGTGAATTTGGGGTACAAAGTATCGGGATCGGATTTAAAAGCGACTCCGGTGACGGACCGGCTGGAGAAAATGGGTGTGCGGATTGCGATTGGGCATTATCCTCAGAATATTGAAGGGGCGAATGTAGTCGTGACCTCGACGGCTGTCGCGACGCAAAATCCAGAAGTGATGGCGGCGCGGACGCAAGGCATTCCCGTTATTCCGCGCATCGAGATGCTGGCGGAAATCGCACGCCTCAAATACACAATCGCGATCGGCGGCACGCACGGGAAAACGACGACGACGTCCATGATCGCTTTCGTTCTGCAGACGGGCGGCCTTGATCCCACGGTTGTTGTGGGCGGGCGGCTGAAGCATTTGGATTCCGGAGCGCGGCTAGGCAAAGGGGATTATCTCGTCGCCGAAGCCGATGAGTCGGATGGCTCGTTCCTGAAGCTTTCTCCGGCTCTAGCCGTCATCACGAATATCGATAATGATCATCTCGATTACTACGGCACGTTCGACAAAATCGCCGATGCCTTCGTGCAGTACGCCGGACGCGTCCCTTTTTATGGCTGCGTCATCGCTTGCCTCGATGATCCACACGTGAAGGTCCATCTGCCGCGCATCAGCCGTCGCGTCGTGACCTACGGCCTTGAGCAGGGTGCAAGGCTTCAGGGAGTGAAAATTCATTCAACCGATTCATCCACCACGTTTGAAGTGCACGAACTCGGAAAAAGTTTAGGAACGATTACGCTTCAAGTCCCTGGTCGGCATAACGTTCTAAACGCTTTGGCCGCCGTGGCTGTCGGACTCGAACTCGAAATTCCTTTCAGCAAAATCGCCGAAGGACTCGCATCTTACGACGGCGTGGGACGCCGCCTGGAACTTAAAGGCGATCGCGACGGGTGTACCGTGATCGACGACTACGGGCATCACCCGACGGAAATTCGCGCGACGCTCGCCGCGCTCAAAGATCGCTATCCGAAACGCCGCCTCGTGGCCCTTTTTCAGCCGCACCGCTATACGCGCACGCAGTCTCTGTGGAACGAATTCGCGCATGCCTTTGACAAGGCCGATGTCGTGTATATCATGGACATCTATGCCGCGAGCGAAGACGCCATCCCGGGCGTCACATCAGACCTCATCGTAAGTGCGATGAAGAAAATCCACCCACATGCTCAAGCCGCGCCCAAACCTTTTTCGCCCGAAACAATCGCTAAGGAACTTAAAAAAGGCGACATTTTCTTGACGCTTGGCGCCGGAGATGTGTGGAAAGTGGGCGAGCAAATTCTTTCCGGAAAATCGACGCTCTCTCGCTGACCATGCCTGTTCTGGACGATTTAAAGGCCGCCTGTTCGAGCGTGCGCGTTCATGAGCCGCTCGCCAAGTACACTTCCTTTAATATCGGCGGCCCGGCGGATTATTACGCCGAGGTTAATACCGTGGACGAGCTGATTCAACTGCGCAAGGTATCTACCGCGCATCACTTGCCCGTGTTTTTTTTAGGAGCTGGCTCTAATCTTCTCGTCTCGGATAAAGGCATTCGCGGGCTCGTGATTCATCTTCAGGGAGATTTTAAGCGCATCGAGTTCAAAGAAAACCATGTGACGGTAGGGGCGGGCGCCATGATGCCGACGCTTTCCAAACAAGCCGCTGAACATGGTCTGTCAGGCGTGGAAGCGATGATCGGCATTCCAGGAACAATTGGGGGCGGGCTTATCATGAATGCGGGAACGGTCAACGGATGGCTCGGCACGAGGGTTCAATCGGTTCAAGCGTTAGGCAATACGCTGAGAATAGAAAAAATATCGTCACAAGAGGCGGAGTTCGATTATCGACATTCCGCTTTAGAAGGCAAATGGATCATTGGCGCAGAGCTACTCTTAGAAGCCTCCGATTCCGAATCGGTCTTGGCACGTATTGATGAAATCATGAAGTACCGGACTCAAACACAGCCGCTCACGGTCCCCAATTGTGGCTCGGTATTTAAAAATCCGCTCAACAGTTTTGCGGCGCGATGGATTGAAAATGCTGGGCTTAAAGGGACGCGTTTCGGAGGGGCCTGTGTCTCCGAACGCCATGCCAATTTCATCATCAATGACAAAGGCGCCAAAGCCTCGGACGTGGACGAGCTGATGCGCCACATCCAGAAAAAGGTGCTCACCCTATTTGATGTTCGCCTGGAACCTGAAGTTAAAAAGGTGGGAGAATGGTGAAAGAGTTTAGCCATTGGTTTAAGAGCCGCCGAATCGGCGTGCTGATGGGCGGGAAGTCCGCCGAAAGATCCATTTCCCTCAAGACCGGGCAAGCCATTCTTCAATCGCTCAAACGTCAGGGATTTAAAGCCGTCGGCATCGATGCCGCCAAACCCATTCCGGAGTCGCTCAAGAAAAATAAAATCAATTTCGCCTACATCGCTCTGCACGGCCCCGGCGGAGAAGACGGCGCTATTCAGGGAATGCTCGAATGGCTGAAAATTCCTTACACGGGTTCAGGTGTTCTGGCCTCGGCGATGGCGATGGACAAAATCACGAGCAAACGCCTTTTTGATTCGGAAAAATTACCGAATGCGGCGTGGTATTTTCTGAATAAGCCGCGGCCCCTGGCGACCCATGAGCGCACATCGCCTCCTTCCTGCGAAGGCGGTATGATGTGCCGCCTGCCGTTTCCTGTCGTCGTGAAACCGGCGCAGCAAGGCTCTGCGGTCGGTGTTTCCATCGTGAAGCGCGCCGCCGATTGGCCCCATGGATTGATGAACGCATTCAAGTACGATACCCAGGTGATCGTCGAGAAATTTTTGCAGGGGACAGAAATCACTGTGGGCGTGCTCGGAAACGAGGCGCTTCCGATTATCGAGATCCTGCCGCAGCATGATCGACCGTTCTATGATTTTCATGCGAAGTATTCGCCCGGCGGCTCGAGGCACATTTTGCCGGCACGCATCTCCACAGCTGCCGCTCGCCGATCGAAAGAACTCGCGCTCAAAGCCTGTCGAGCGTTAGGAATTCGCGGCACGGCGCGAGTAGATTTGATCATTGACAAAAAAATCGGGCCCTGTCTGCTTGAGGTGAACACCATTCCGGGCATGACCGAAACGTCCCTCTTGCCTGAGGCCGCGCGCGCGGTGGGAATTGATTTCGATCAGCTGGTACTCAAGATCGCGGAGTATTCGATTGGCGCGTAAGCAGGCCCGACGGAACCGCCGCCAGCGCGTGACGCTGCGCTTTAAGCGGAAAGAACATCTCAAACATCGCGCGCGCGGCGTTTTTGCCAAAGCCATCGGAATGTCGATCATTGTCGGAATTGGCGCGTGGCTCGTGACCGGGGGAGATTCCGTGCTCTCGCGCTTCATGCAAAAACATACGCCGCTCGTCAGCGTGACCTCTCCTCAAACGCTCGCCGGTCTTCCCGTGCTGAACGCGCTTCCCAAAAATCGCTTGCTTCTCTGGTTCCCCGGTTCCGGCTATTGGCTGAAAAAACGCATGTGCGGCCAATATGCATCCGTTCGTTCGGTGTGGCTGGAACGGCATGTCGAATCAGACCGGATCATCATTCATCTCGAGCCGCGGGTTCCGATCGTGACGTGGAATGGCTCGGGATTTGATCAGGACGGCATCGTGTTCGCCATCACGCCGGGAACATGGAAGGCGTTTCCCCAGGCGAGCTTTTTAGCGTCGGCGAAAAAGCCAGAGCTCGGGCGGTGGCTCGCGAAATTGTCCGCCATGACAGAGCTGTGGTCTCAAGTCTCTTCCGTAAAAGAAAATTCTTTTGAGACGTTTGATCTCACTCTCAAAACAGGAACGCTGGTCATCTGGGGTTCACCTGAGACGGAAACATCGGTGCACAAAGCCCAAACGCTTTTGCGCGTTCTTGAAGATGCGCACAAAAATATGGGCGGCGCAGGGGTGACCGATTTGCGATTTTTCGACCAGGGACGCATAATAGTAAGACCGAAAGGGGTTAAGGGAGTCTAACTATGGCGAAGACAGACATTGTGGCGGGGTTGGATATCGGCAGCGCGCAGGTCGTATGCGTGATTGGCCGCAAAGATGCCCAAACCGGACAGATTGAAATTTTAAGCGGCTCGCGCAGCGCATGCCTGGGTGGTTTGAAGGGCGGTGTTGTCATTAATATCGACGAAACCGCGCGCGCCATCACCCGCATCTGCGAAGAAGCTGAAGACGCCGCCAAAGAAATGGTGAAAGACGTCACCATCGCCATCCGCGGAACTCACCTTCAAACCTTTAATAATCACGGTGCCTTAAACATCGCCCGCACCGATAAAGAAATTACGGCCGATGATGTCGATAAAGCCATCGAGAGCGCGCAAGCCGTACATCTCTCCGCCGACCGCGAAATTATCCACACGATTCCACAAGGTTTCACGCTCGATCGCCAGCAAGGCGTGCCCAATCCCGTCGGCATGGAAGGATCGCTTTTGGAAGTGGATGTGCATATCGTCACGGCGTCGCGATCCCACTTGAGCAACATTTTTAAGGCCATCAATATGGCGGGCTTTTCTGTCACGGAACCGATTTACGGTTTGCTCGCCACGGGTGAGGTCGTCGTCACGCAAGAAGAGCGCGATCTGGGATCAATCTTGATCGACATCGGCGGCCAGACGACCGACATCGCCGTTTACTTTGACGGCAGTGTCCATTTCACGGAAAAATTGTCTATCGGCGCCGATGCGATCACGCGCGACTTAGCTTACGGACTGCGCACGTCGTTGTCTCAGGCGCAGCAAATTAAGGAAAACTACGGCGTAGCCATGTCCACGCTTCTCGAACAGAACGAAGCCGAAGTGAATTTCACGGCGATGGATGGGCGCACGTTCCGCAAAGTGAGCCGTCGTGCGCTCATCGATATTGTCGAACCTCGCGTGGAAGAAATTTTTACACTCATTTCCGAAAAGCTGCAGGATTCCGGCTATGCCGATCGCGTGGTCCCAGGCGGGGCTATTCTCACGGGCGGAGGATCCTTGCTGAAAGGAATTGAACAAGCCTCCGACAAAATTCTTCAGCTCTCTACGCGCGTCGGATTGCCTCAGGGCGTGGTCGGAAAAAGTGATATCGTGGGGCATCCCAGTTTTGCGACAGCCATCGGTCTTTTGGCGTTTCCCTATCGTGGAGACGGTCAGTGGGCCAATACCTCGACTGCGCGGCGAAGAGCCCGTTCCGGCTCCGTCGTTCAGCGTGTGCGGGAATGGGTCACGGAGACTTTCTAAATGAGAATTAAACTCGCCGAAGACGTTCGAGAACAGCCCGCGACCATCCGCGTTATCGGCGTCGGCGGCGGCGGTGGAAACGCCGTCAACCGCATGATCGAGTCCGGGCTTCGCCACGTAGAATTTTGCGCGGCCAACACGGACGCGCAGGCGCTTCGCCGTTCCAAGGCGGCCCTCATGATCCAGCTCGGTGAAAAAGTCACGCGCGGTCTTGGCGCAGGCGGCAACCCCAACATGGGGCGGCAAGCGGCCGAAGAGAGCACGGAAAAAATTAAAGAAGTATTGGCTGGTTCCGACATGGTTTTTGTAACGGCCGGCATGGGCGGCGGAACAGGGACCGGCGGCGCGCCGCTCGTGGCCCGCATCGCCAAGGAAGAATGTAAAGCGCTCACGGTGGGCGTCGTGACGAGGCCCTTTCAATTTGAAGGCCGGGTGAAGCTGGCACAGGCGGAAAATGGCTTAAAAGAACTCAAAGCCTATTGTGATACGCTCATCGTCATTCCGAACGATCGGTTGCTTTCAATTGTCGAGCCGACGACGCGTTTCGAAGACGCATTCCGCATCGCCGATGACGTGCTCCGGCAAGCCGTGCAGGCCATTTCAAACGTCATCACGCATCCGGGTGAGATTAATATGGATTTTGCCAACGTCCGCACCGTCATGACAGGCGCGGGCGAAGCGCTCATGGGCATCGGCGAAGCCCGCGGTCCGGATCGCGCGCTTCGCGCGGCTCAGCTCGCGCTTAAGAACCCGCTCCTCGAAGATATCACGATCGACGGCGCCAAGGGCGTCATCTGCAACATCGTAGGCAGCCGCGACATCACGCTGCACGAAGTGGGCGAGGCCATGAACTCCATTTACAGCGCCTGCCCCGAAGCGCATGTGTTCTACGGCCACGCGTTTGACGAGACGCTCGAAGACCGCATCCAGATCACCGTAATTGCGACCGGGTTCCCCTCCGTTCGCACTGCGCCCGCGGGCAAAAAGACAATCGGCCGAACGTCGCGCACAATCTCGGATCGCCGCTCGGGCCCCTACGATCCGATACTCGACCCGGTGGCTCCGGATGGTTCGGAGATCGCCGCTGTGAACAAAAAGAACATGGAAGAGGAACTGCAGCGGCCGGCCTTCCTAAGAATTAGACCTAGCAAACTGCGCTCATAACCCTTAAACTTCCGGCATGGATCTTAGGCTCCTGCTTCAGATCATGGCCGAGAAGAATGCCTCCGACTTGCACGTGCGGTCCAATAAGCCTGCCGTGTTCCGCGTCGATGGCAACTTATCCTTCCGCACGCCCGATCCCATTGCGGCCGAAACCGTCGAACAATGGGTGAAAAGCATCCTGAACGAAAAACAGATCCGGGTCTTCGAAGAAAAGCTGGAATGCGACATGGCGCTCTCGGTTGAAAAATTGGGCCGTTTCCGCGTCAATATCTATCGCCAGAAAAACGTCATCAATATGGCCTTTCGTGTGATTCCGAATCGGATTCCCACATTCGAAACGTTAAAGTTGCCTCCGGTCATTCGAAAAATCGCAGACGAACCGCGCGGCCTTGTGCTCGTGACCGGAACCACGGGCTCCGGAAAATCAACGACGCTCGCGTCCATGATCGACTACATCAACTCGTCGCGCAGCCGCCACATCATCACCGTCGAAGACCCGATCGAGTACTTGCATGACGATAAGCAATCCATTCTTTCTCAGCGAGAACTCCAGCAGGACACGTTAAGTTATCCCGAAGCCCTCAAGCATGCCGTGCGCCAAGATCCCGACGTCATTCTCCTGGGCGAAATGCGCGATTTGGAGACGATGGGAGCCGCCTTGACGGCCGCTCAAACAGGACATTTAGTCTTGTCTACAATTCACACGATAGATGCCGTGCAGACGGTCAACCGCATCATCGACGTATTTCCGCCGCATCAGCAGAATCAGATCCGCTTTCAATTAGCCGATACCTTGCGCGGCGTGATCTCCCAGCGTCTTTTGCCGCATACCTCCGGCAATGGCCGCGTGCCGGCCGTCGAAGTGATGGTCGTCACGCCGATCATCCGAAAATATATACTTGAAAATACATTAGGAGAAATTTCCAACGTGATGAAGCAGGGCACTTATTACGGCATGAAAACGTTCCACCAAGCGTTAGTCGAGCTCATCCAAAAAGGGGAAATCGCTCTCGAGACCGCTCTTGAGGCCTCGTCCAACCCCGAAGAAATCATGATGGCCGTCCGCGGCGTGCAAACAGGCTCCGAAAACAGCGGCAGTTTCTTCCAGCAGACTTGAAACTCATTTCGTTCACGACGACCGCCCGCGCCGGTAACGCCCGCGCGCCTGGAGTGCTTGCCAAACTGCTCAAGTCTAAAAAACTTCCCGAATCGTTCGCCTGTGCCGAGCAAGTTCACGGCCACAAAATCGTTGTCGTTCCCGCGCTCAAAGCCCAAAAGAAATATGACGGGGCTGACGGTCTCATCACGGATCAACCCAATCAGCCACTCGTGATTTTCACGGCAGACTGCGTCCCCGTCTTTCTCTCTGACGAAAAGAATCGCGTGGTAGGGGTTCTTCATGCTGGCTGGCGCGGTGTTTGTGCCCGAATTCTGGGGAAAGCCGTCCGGATCATTCGCCAACGATGGGGAATTCCAGCGAAACAATTAAAGGTGTGGTTGGGCCCAAGCATCGGACCCTGCTGTTTTGAGGTGCAGTGGGATGTGGCGCGCTATTTCCCTAAAACAAGACGTCCAAAGATGGATCGCTGGACGGTAAATTTGGCGGAAGAATTACACCTACAGGCTCGACGCTTAGGTCTTCAATTTCCGAAAATGTCATCATCTACCAACTGCACGATGCATGCCCGCCAATTCCATTCCTACCGTCGCGACAAAACCGACAAGCGAATGGCGTCGATTATCATAAAGAATTTCTGAATTATGACGCTTGGTTTGTACGCGAGCGTCTTGAGGAGTTTTGCTTCGGAATAAACTTAAATCTAGGAGTGGATCCAGGTAGGACTTCAATCTGATTATTACGCATGGCTAAAATGGCCAAGGCTGCTCGTAAGTAGACTTGAGCCAAGCCTGACTTGTGGTCATCATCGATAAATAAATGTTTAAGCGAATACATAATTTTAGAATACGCCACAAAACCATCATCCAGCGATGACGCTTTATTGATAATGCCTAAAAGTATTTCGGGCAAGGACTCTCCAGACCATACAGTATCTGGCGTGGTGGGATATAGCAAAGCGACGACATCTTTGCAAAATATTACCGCTTCTTCTGCGTAATTGCTCAGATTCTGTGGCTTGATTGCGAGCTGTTTGGCGATATCAGAACCTGTTTTTAGATAAGTCGACATCACCGCTTTTGCTGTTCGCTCGCCTGCAGGAGAAAGACCGGGCGGTATTCGGCCAATTTTATCAATCACATCGACCAGCTTGTTTAGGCTTACCATCGGATACCGCACTCGTACTGTCCAGTAGGAACTCTCGGTAAGGTCCTCTGTTTTATATTCGACTTTGAATCGTTCATCTCCAGGTCCATCATCGCCGCGAATGCGTTGATATAGGCGGTCAGCGCCAGGACCCTCGCGTTGCAAATCAGACTGCCATCCTATAAAACGACCCTTAAGCGCTAATAGGCTTGACCCGCGCTGAATGAGGGCTTGGCCTTTCCGAATCGTATCCGTTCGCACAATCTTGAAGAGTGGATTACCTTTCTCGATCTGCACTGTCGCAATCGCAAGAATATCGGGCGCGGTGCTGTTGGCATCAAGGACGAGAAGTTTGTATGTCGATGCTTCTGCGGTTCCAGACGGGTAATATCCCTTGAGCAGCACGACACGTACATTAACGCGAGGGCCGGAAGTTGGCTTTGTCGCTAATGCAAGAGTCTTCGCATCTTCTCTTGGATCAAAAATGTTTTCCAAGACTTCAAACCGATTGCAGTCAATGCGAGTCCCCAAAACACGAAGCAAGTCGGTTTGAACGTCCATTGTATTCATGGCGTCGAAAGTTAAGATGTCACCGCGCGTCCATTCAGCCGCAAAGGTTTTGCCGATAGAACCAAGCTGTACCACCGCGGATGCTTCTTGGATTATTGCCACGCGAATGAGATCGCCTCCTGCCAGATCGCGCCGTTCGAATAATTCATCGGGTGATGCGAGTGTCTGAGTGGCGAATAGTGACACGATCGAACATTGCGCGCTGATACTTGTTATAGGGGAATACGTAATTGCCCTCGCAGAGTCCGCCAGCAAGCACGGAATCAAAAATAGGGCAACGATGCGGGGCAAGAATTTGGACATGGTTCGTACGCGCGCGTATAGAGAAGAGTATCAGCTCCCATCCGGAAAAGGTATCCAACGAAGGGCCTTTTTGAGTTGGGCCCAAGGGCCTAGGATTGAGTAGGCGTAGGGACTTTGCACTATTCTCTCTCTGGGTTCGTTCTTATATATTCTCGTAATTTGTCTAATTGGACTTCATTACGGATGATGCGTTCATCGTAACCGCGTTGCCAAACTGGTTTCTTCGGCGTTTGGTGAATTTCGTTAATGCGGCGTGTGGTGGTGGCTTTGAATTGGCTTATTATTCTTGCCAATGATCTGTTCAATGGTTGTATGGATTGAATTCTGTATTTATTGTCTGGAATCGTCCCATCATTCGATGGGCAGGGGCGACAGCAGTCGCCCCCTACATGGCCACCATCTCCCATGGTTTTGAATCCGTCCATGAATACGATGGCGTGGAAATGGTCCGGCATGATAATCCATTCGTCCAATTCGACTTCCTGACGTATTATTGGCGTTCTCAACCATTCCTCTTTCACAATCATGCCTTCTCGTGACAATTGAATCTCTTTATTGATAATGCGACCGAATATCGGTAAACGGTTTTCGGTGACAAGCGTAAAGAAAAAAGCCCCAAACCGATAATCATAATCGGGTAAACGCGTAGACATACGATTTCCAGACATAAAAATTCCCTCCCGTGACGATTCAATGGCGATCCAATGGGTCATGTAGGGGGCGTCTGCTGACGCCCCTGCCAATTAGAGGGAAATCCGGCAAAAATATTCACGTCATTTGTACAATACGTCTCTATGGCTTCTCTCCAACGCCTTCGCACACTGGTCGATAAACTCGACCAATCCTTGCTGGATCTCCTCAATCAGCGCGGGAAATTGGTTCAGCATATCGGCGCGCTCAAGCAAAAAAACGGCCAGTCGATTTTTGTGCCCGGACGCGAGCGCGCGCATTTGTCTGATTTAAGATCCAAAAATCAAGGGCCGCTTCCGGATGATGCGGTGGAAGGTCTTTTCAGCGAAGTGATGCATGCCTGCCGCAATCTCCAAAAGCAATTGACCGTCACGTATTTCGGGCCCGAGGCGTCGTTTTCGCATGCGGCGGCGCTCAAGCAATTTGGCCGAAGCACATCTCTCGTTCCAGCGCGTACCATTTCCGAAGTCTTTGCCGAAGTGGCGAAGGGCCGCGCCGATTTCGGCGTCGTCCCGATCGAAAATTCGACGGGCGGCGGCGTTTATCACACGCTCGATATGTTCATTGAATCTCCGCTGTCCATCTGCGCGGAGCTCGAGCTGCCGGTGCATCACTATCTGCTCGGCCGCGCCGGACTTTCCCTCGATAAGGTGAAAACGCTCTATTCGCATTACCAGGCGCTCTCGCAATGCCGTCAATGGATCGACACGCATTTGCCCCAAGCCCGCGTCGTCGAGTCCACATCTACATCGGAAGCGGCGAGACTCGCCGCGCGCACGCCGGGATCGGCGGGAATTGCCTCGAAGCTGGCCGCGGCCGAATATAAGCTCGCGATTTTGTCGCCACGCATCGAAGACGCCGCGCAAAACTATACGCGCTTTCTCGTGATCGGCACCGCCGAACCTCAACCCACGGGCCGCGACAAAACGTCTGTCATGTTTTCGATCAAAGACCGCCCCGGGGCCTTGTTCGACATTCTCGTGCCGTTCAAGAAATTGAAACTCAATCTCACGAAAATCGAATCGCGCCCGACCCGGCAAAAAGCCTGGGAATACATCTTCTTCGTTGATTTCCACGGCCACCGCTCCGACCCCCGCGTCCAAAAAGCCTTGGCCTTGCTCGAACGCTCCTGCATCTTCTTAAAAGTACTCGGCTCATATCCTCGCAGCGAATGAAAAACTTCGATTCGCTAATCCGCCCGCAGATCAAGGGTTTTGAACCTTATTTGCCTGGACGTTCTATCGAGAGCGTGAAGCGTGAGCATGGGCTCAAGCGCATCATTAAGCTCGCATCGAATGAAAATCCCCTCGGGCCTTCAAAGAGAGCTTTGGCTGCCATGCGCAAAGTCGGGAAGAAATTGTTTCTGTATCCCGATGGCGCGAGCGTTTCGCTTCGGATTGCGATTGCCCAGAAGGCGGGTGTTAATCCCAATCGCGTGATCATTGGCGAAGGGTCTGATGAGCTGATCGAAATTCTGGGAAAAACGTTTCTCAGTCCCGGTGATTCCATTGTTGCATGCGTTTATCCGCTACCAGATGGCGGCCGAACTCATGGGCGCGGATGTGTCGCGTGTGCCGATGCGTAATTACACGCACGATCTGTCGGCGATGATCGGGGCCATTCAGGAAAATACAAAACTGCTTTTCATCGCCAACCCCAATAATCCCACGGGGACTTACAACACTCAGGCCGAGCTCGCGGGGCTTCTCAAACGCGTGGCCCAGCTTAACGAATGGCGCAAGACGCCGGTACTGGTCATCGTTGATGAAGCATATTACGAATACGCCAAAGCGTTTCAGGGCGACTATCCCGACACGCTCCGGCTTCAAAAAGAGTTTCCTCATTTGGTCACCTTGCGCACCTTTTCAAAAGCCCATGCGCTCGCTGGGCTTCGTGTGGGATATTGCTACGCTGATCCAAGCGTTATTCAAGCCATGGACCGCGTGCGCCCGCCGTTTAATGTGAGCACTCTCGGACAAACCGGTGCCGAAGCTAGCCTCTCCGATGACAAGCATGTGAACAAGGGCCGGCCATGACGACCACCCGGTCGCCGCCGATGAGCACGCCGTGGCCCACATCGACCACCGTATTTTCTTTTTTAAATTCGCGGCTGACGAGCTTATAAGGTTTGGAAATGGCGGCGACCGTTTCGACCGCCTCCATGCCTTCAAAAAATTCGCGTGTGCGGATGGCATTCTCACCAATCACGCCGATGATGGTCATCTCTTTACCGGAGGTAATGTGCGGGCTGAAGCCCAGTTCTTTAATTTTTTTCGTGATGGCCTCGATCTGCGACTTCGAAGCCTGCGGTTTGAGTGTCAAAATCATTTGGCCAAAACCTCCTTCAGGGCTTTGAGAAACTCTTTATTTTCTTTGGGTAACCCATAGGTGACCCGGATATGGTTCGGAAACCCATATTCGTCCATGGAACGCACAATGATACCACGAGA
>Ga0206939_10004_pt1 | contig 94113 bp, 81 predicted proteins | sample Alteio_BWOrgHeat_10_FD_152921 | JGI IMG/M metagenome (GOLD analysis project Ga0206939, IMG submission 152921) | Enriched cells from forest soil in Barre Woods Harvard Forest LTER site, Petersham, Massachusetts, United States -... | ecosystem: Environmental > Terrestrial > Soil > Temperate forest >... | reverse complement strand
GCGAGCAGCAGCGCGCCGGCGAGCGGCAACAAAATGCCGACGCGGCGAATGGCCGGCGAGCGCATTTTGAAGAGGGAAGAAGCCAAGGCTAGAAGCTCAAGCGGCTTTCTTGACTTTGCCTGCGCGGATGCAGGCAGTGCAAACCTGGAGATGCTTACGCGCGCCATTTACGGCTGCGCGGACTTTTCGCAGGTTGGGATTCCAGCGACGCCGACGCGTATTGTTCGCGTGGCTGATCACGTTACCGAACGAGGGGCCTTTACCGCACAACTCACACTTCGCCATCTTTGCTGACCTACTTTGCTAAGAAATTGTGGTGGTACCGAACGTCTAAGTGTAACAGAGTCAGCAAGAACAGTGTAGAGGCAGGCAGTTTTGGCGGCCGAATTTTTTGCCCGATGCGCTGAGGTTCTTCGAAATACTCCCCCTACCCCCCTATGTTTTTTAGAGAGTGCGCAAGCGATTCATTTGATTGGGGATAAAACCTTCCAAAAACGGGAGTGTGGGAGTGATTGATTCTGTTGGAGTTGCGGCGGTGCTTGATTCGAAATTTGTCGATGGATTTGAGGATTGCGCCAAAGATAACTCACGGCCACGGACAGGTCGAGGGGACGCTTACGGCTGAGATCCTTCGCTTCGCTCAGGATGACGACTGGGTTGCGGCTGAGATGAAAACTAATTCAGGATCGAGTGTGGGCGGAGTTTTCTACAAGCAGATTATACCACACGGATTTTTCGAGAGCCGAGATGACGGCGACGGTTATTCGAATCCCTGACACCGAAAAGCGGCGCTGAAGCGCCGCACTCGATACTCGCCTCATTTGACGCCGGTCAGGGTCGCCGGATTGCAGGGCGGTTCAGGCGGTGCCGGCCAGGAAAAGTAGTGCGATGGTGGATAAGTAGCGCATTGGAATATTGGGCAAGAATCGCATCGTACGATGCGGGGGGAGTGTGGCGGGTGGCTCGGGGTTGGGCCTATACTCGCGGTCGGGTTGGAGGTGATGGCGATGAGGGCGAGTTGTGAGGTTGGGTTTGGTGGCGCGGGTGAGACCGTAAAAGCGGCGCGGGAGCGCCGCACTCCATATGGGGTTCGAGGGACGCGGAGATTTTGCTCGGCGGATTTGTTGGTGCGCGCGGGGATGGTGGCGGGAGCGGTGATTTTTTGCGCTTCGGTGGCGACGGCGGCGCCGCAGGGTGCGGCGCAGGAGACGAAGGATGCTTGCGCGCCGGTGCAGGCTGCGTATCAGAAGACGACGAGCATCCCAGACAACAGCAGCAAGGCGACGAATACGGGCGGGCTGAATGTCGCAGAGGCGTACGAGAAGATTACATCCGAGCCCGGACATAGAGAGACCTGCAAGTATTTGCGCGACGAAACACTGGCGGGGGAGGACGCGAATGTTTATAGCGACGTGTTTGCGTCGAAATCGGGAAGGGCGACCGGAACGGTTTGGATTTCGAAGAAAAATGGATGGGTGTTGAAGCGTGAAGTGGACGTGGAGATAGCAGGCGTGGGGAAGGGACACCAGTCGATCGTGTTTGAGTACCCGGGGAAGTGAGAGGGAGAAGAAGTCGATAGTCGACAGTTGAAAGTCGAAAGCTAGAAGCTAAGAGCTGAAAAAACAGACCTCGAAAATTTTCTTGATCGAGCGGACTTAGGGCGCAGCGTGCTGCGCCCGTACATGATCAAAAAGCTGGAAGCTAGAAGCTTAAGAGCTAGAAAAAACAGACCTCGACAACTTTCTTGATCGAGCGAAACTTGGGGCGCAGCGGTCTGTGCCCGTACATGATCGAAAGCTGAAAGCTAGTGGCTAAGAGCTAGACATGATCGAAAAATGAAAGCTAGAAGGTCGACGGAGCTCTGCCGCACGCAGCTGGAAGCGAAAAACTAAGAGCTAAGGAGTGGGAGGCTGGACATTCGTGTTCGCGAGCGTTGGGGTGTGGCCAGAGTCAGATCATCAGTCGATCAGCGCGGGAGGAGGTCCATCAGGCGGACGTCGAAATCGTCGGGCAAGTTGGTAAGTTGCTGTTCCGCTCCTGTTTCCACGTCTACAAGCCAAAGATTCTTGTGTTTGATCTCGCCTCGAAGAAGCACGAGTTTTTTCGCCCCTGGCAGGAAGACGAGATGGCGCGCTCCGCGCGTCAACGTCAGTGTGGGCAGAGGATGGGCGGTGGGCACGGTGTTGAGAGCCTTGACTGAGAAAGAAGCGCCGATGTCGGGTCCGGAGTAGAACAGGAAATGGCCATCGGGCGACCACGCGGGATCGATAGAATGCTCCTGCACGAGGAGCGAGGGTGGCGTGCCGTCGAGCGGGACGCGGAAAAGTTGTGGCGTGCCCTGAACGTCGGCGGCGGCTGTAAGCGATTTACCGTCGGGCTCCCACGCGGGACCGCCTTGCAACTTGAGCGAATCGCAGACGACCCGGGCGTTGGTGCCGTCACTGCGCATTACATATAGGTAAGTTTGCCCCTGATGCTGAGTGGAGAACGCGATCGATTGACCGTCCGAGGAGATCGCCGGCGCACCCAACAGGATTTCCCCCGCCTGGGTGTTCCACAACAAGCCTTCCACACCGTTGGAATACTTCAAGAGGCTCTGTCTCGTGCCGGCTGCAGAAACGGAGAGAAGGTAATTGGGGCCAAGCCGCGGAGAAAAGCCAGCGCTGCTCACCCCGACGTGAACAGGAACCGAGACTTCGCGGGGTGAGGCCGGAATCTGAAGGAGCCAAAGAGATCTTTTGGGGCTGGCAATCGTAAACAGCAGGCGGCGACCACCGGCGTCGGCGGCTAACGATGTATATCGATCGAGGCCGGAGTCCAGACGGTGCGGGATGCGGCGTTCGACATCCATGCTGTAAAGGCGTGGACCAGCGCCGTCCGAATCGTTGGCGAGATACAGCAAAGTTCGACGATCGAGGAAAACCGGATAGGCCACCTGGCCACTTTGCGAAGAGATGCGTTCGGGGGTGCGGCCAGACGGCTTAATGCGCCAGATGTCCAATCTGTCTGGCAAACCGCCGCCGACGAAGTAAAGGAAGGAGGAGTCAGGCGCCCAGACGGGAAAGTGGGAATGGATACCGGCAGGTGCGGTGAAAATGGGCGCCGCGCCGGGCTGCGGACTTCCATCGGACACGAACATCGGGTCGCCGGAGGCGGGAGTGTGGTACGCGAGGCGCGAGCCATCGTGGGACCAATCGAACTCGGCGACACCTTCGAGGTACGGCTTTGGAGGTCCACCTAGAACGGGCGCGGCCCAGATGCTGATGTCGTTGGTATTGGCACCACCCGGCTTGCGAACCCAAAACGTTACAAGAGAGTCGTCGGGCGAGAACCCGAGAGTTCGAATGGATGGATTAACGAGTTCGGGGAAGCTGCCCTGCGTCAGGTTGTGGAAAGCTCCGGAACCGACCTGCGTGATCCAAACGTCGGTCTTGCCATCGCGGTCAGAGAGAAGGGCGATGAAATGGCCGTCATGCGACACCGCTGCGGAGAGCGCTTCGCCTTCGAATTCGGCGACGGTTTGAAGTTTGGCGCCGGCGATGGGGCTTTTCCAGAAACGCTCGGTTTTGTAGAGCCAGAAGATCACGCCGATGGCGAGCGCCAAGGCGGCTATAGCGAGAGTCAGCGGGAGCTTGAGGCTGGATTGTTTTAGAGCGGGGGAGGCGCTGGGATTTAGGGGCGGTATGTTGACCGCGAAGGTGGCTGGGTCGCTTCCGCTTTCCAGTTTTGCACTTTCGGGCTTTTCAGCGTCTTGTTTCAGGTCGGCGCCGTTGTCCGGGGTTGCGCGAAAGCTCCGGCTCCGCGCCCAATCGTCGAGTTCGGCTCGAAAGGCGTAGACCGAACCCATCCGATCATGCAGGTGCCGGTGGACAGGCATGGCCTCGCGCCGTTCCCACCGCTGGACGGTGGTGACATCGCGTTGGAGGTATGCCGCGATTTCCTTCCAGGAATTGAGGCGGTCGCCGGTGGTGCGTTCCGAGTCGGTGGAGTGGGCGATTGGTTCACGCATCGTTTCCCCCGAACGATCCGAGCTCCCCTCGAGGCAAGTGGCCCGATTGTAATCCCGCAGGAGCGTACCTCAAAGGACGGCATTTCACGGCATGAGGCCCGTGCCGTGCTTTGCCCTTTGACGAAGATTCTGTCGGTGCTGGATTGTGTCTGAAGTTTTGCGGGCCGGAAATCAGAGAGTTGGTCGTGGCCTTGATGACTCCCTCGCGAAGCAGCGATACCCGAGCCTCCCGAGGATGTATTCGGCGACCAAGGCAGGGACCTAAATCTGGAGGTGTTCTGTGAGCTGTAGACGCTTTCGATCGATTGCGTGGATGTTTGCAGTTGTAACGCTGGCGGTGAGTAGCGGAGCGCTGGCGTGGAATTCAACGCCCGAGCACTTTAAGGGGACTATCAGCGACTATACCCTGTTGAATACGGCGGTAAACCCGTCTGGTCCGTACGAGATGCGTGGGCATTGGTCGCTGGAGATGAAGAAAGACGGAAAAGCGGACTTCGACACGTATATGACGATGGAGCTGTCGGATTACTACCTTTGGTCGGCGAATATTGTCCCGACCGATCCGAAGGTTCGAGGCGCACACACTCATCACATTGTGATGAACGACGCCAAGGTGATACATGGAGATACGACTTGCCCGGGGGATGCGCCTGCGACGACACCGAGGTTTTCGGTGAATGGGCCGGCGGAGTTTATTACAGGCAATGGAAGTCCGGGGCCGTTTGAGAAGAATGGGCCGACGACGTTGCAGGTTTGCGTAACCGGGGGGACGGATGTCGCCTACTCGAATATGACGATCGTGATGACGGGGCCGGCGACGGGACACTTTGGCACGCAACCGATTCACGGCGTGGTTCGGTTTGTGGGGAAGGAAGATCACTAGAAGTCGCGAAAGACTGAGACGTCCATTGCAAGGATAGGTCGTGGCCCCGAACGGCGCTGTTTGTCGTTCGGGGTTACGTTTGTTTGGATAGATGGCGAACATGCCGTGTGAAGGTGGCGATTCCCGCCGTATCATTTATTGCTGTGATTCGATTGGGAGTGGGAGGGCGATATGGCGCGGGTGTTTGTAACTGGGTCGGCAGATGGGTTGGGGTTGATGGCGGGGCGGCTGTTGATTGAGCAGGGGTACGACGTTGTATTGCATGCGCGGAATGAAGCGAGGGCGGAAGTGGCTCGAAAGGGGGCGCCGGGGGCGAAGAGCGTGATCGTTGGGGATTTGTCGACTCTGGCGGGTATGAGGAGTGTGGCGGAGAAGGCGAATGCGTCGGGACGATTTGATGCGGTGATTCACAATGCGGCGCTGGGTGACAAAGAGGCGCGGCGAGTGGAGACGTCGGACGGGTTTGCGCAGGTGTTTGCGGTGAATTCGCTGGCGCCATTTGTGTTGACGGCGCTGATGGAGAGGCCGAAGCGGCTGGTGTATATGAGTTCACAATTGCACTCGAGCGGGGATGCGAGTTTGCGCGACGTCGTGTGGCGCGAGAAGAAGTGGAACGGGTTTCAGGCTTATTGCGATTCGAAGTTGCATGATGTGTTGATTGCGTTTGCGGTGGCGCGCAGGTGGCCGGAAGTTTATTCGAATGCGGTGCATCCGGGTTGGGTGGCGACGAAGATGGGCGGGCCGTCGGCGACGGATGATTTGGCGGAGGGGCATACGACGCAGGTGTGGTTGGCGGTAGGGGAGGATGCGCGGGTTACGGGCGATTATTTTTTCCACATGAAAAAGAGCAAGGTTTTGGCGGCGGCGCGGGATGAGGAGACGCAGGATAGGTTTGTGGACATTTGCGAGGAGCTGGCGGGAGTGAAGATACCAGCCTAGGGAGACGGCGTGGGCGCTCTGCTTCGTTGTTTATAGGCGTATCTTTCTGCGGTGCGGAAGCGTAGTGTCGAGTGCGTGCCTCTCCTTACGCTGTTTCGTAGTTCCCCTGCAAGACGTCCGAAACCCAGGAATGTTCAATCGTTTGTGCTGTGGGTGTGCAGTCCCTGGATGAGATACAAGTTGAAAAGGCTCAAGGGCTTTGACGGGCGGGAGACTTATACGGCGCAACTCAAGCGGGTACGGGAGATTGAAGTGCTTGAGGCTTGCCTGCTGCATTCCTGAAGAAGTCGACAGTCGAAAGTTAAAAGTCTAAAGCGGATTTTCTCGGCTCAGGGTTGGGTGTGTTTGTGTGTGGCGTGGGTTCAGGCTGAGATCCTTCGCTTCGCCCAGGATGACAGTATTTGAGTTGCATGGCGGTTGGAATGAATTGAGGCGCGATTACGTGTGGATCCTTCGCTTCGCCCAGGATGACATCGCGTTGTTATAGGGTGAGCGTGGCATAAATTGTTGTGCAAGGCTGGTGATGGCGTTACGCGGAGGCGGCGCTGGGGCGGAAGGCGAGAATGGCGTCGGCTTCGGTGTCATAGACGTTGAAGACGGTGAGGAGCCTGGTGAGCTGCAGGACGTCGTGGAACTTTTCGCCGAGATTCGACAGATGCACTTCGGCGCCTTGACCGCGCGCGCTGACATGCAACGCTACGAGCATGCCCAAGCCGGAACTGTCGATGTAGTTGACGCTCGACATGTTCAGGACGATTTTCTTTCGGTCTTCGACGAGGAGGGATTTGACCCGCTCGCGAAGAGCGGCGCTCTCTGGGCCGAGAACGATCCGGCCATTGAAGGAGACGACGGCAACTCCATCTACTTCTTTGCTGGTGATGTTATTGGTCATAAATCCTCACAAGCTTACTCTTCGAATCTTTCTGCAAGAAGTCAGCGGGCCTTTTGGTACAGGGCTTCTTTCATCGCGGTAATTAACCACGAGATGGTAGCGAACGGCAAGAACACAGCGGGGTCCTGGGGCAACCCTTCGGAGGCGGCGCCCTGGTTGCCGGCGATCTTGTCGATGATGTCGCCCTTGTGAACCCACAAGCCTGCGGCTTCGGAACCTAGAATGACGGCCGAAAAGGCAGATGGAGTGCCGGCGAGCTTGATTTGGACAGACTGGCCGATCAAGTGAGAGGTGTTCATCGGGTTGGCGCCCAAATTCGAGGAAGCGAGTCGGGACAAGGCAGTGCAAAGACGTTGCTAGTACTTAACTACTTTAGGTTAATTAAGTTGCCAAGTCAAGAAGCGTCTGGGATAATCGAGTTAAGTGAACTTAGTTAAGTCGCTGGGATTGAGCGGGAGCGTTTTGTGGAAGTCGGGGTACTGATCAAGCAGAAACTGACGGAATTGAAGCTGGAGCAGCGCGATTTGGCAGTCGCGGCCGAGGTGACGGAGTCTTACATCTCTCAGCTGCTGAGTCGCAAGAAATTACCACCCGCACCAAGCCGAACCGACATTTACGAGAAGATTGGACGATTTCTTAAGTTGCGTCCAGGGAAGCTGGCGGAGCTCGCGGAGCACCAGCGCAACGAAGGAGTGAAGAAAACGCTGGCGGCTGAACCTGTGCCGCTGTTCAAGGATGTTCGCGAGCTGATTCTTCAAAAGTGTGTGTCCGGCAAGGAAAAACAAGTACGAGCGATATTTGAGACGCACCCCTTCGGCGACATGGAGCGGCTGGTCACGCAGAAGCTGCTGGACATGGTGAAGAGGGGCGCAAAGGACGAATTGGATAACGAGGCTTGGTTGCGCTCGGTGGCGCATTTGGCGGGACGGAGTTACGAAGGATTGCGAGTCAGCATTTTGGAATTTCTGGACACGGATGTGTTCAGCGTTTCGAAGGAGCACTGCTCGTCGTTTCTGGAACCGCTGATCGAAAGTTGGGATATCGACCTAGCGACCTTTGGGCTGGAGATTGTGCTGAACCGGCGGCTGATATCGGGGCACGCGAAGAGGGTGGAGTTTGTTGAGAAAGAAGTCGAGCGGAAGGACGAAGAGCCTGGGCTGAAGAAATTTTTGAAATTCGAAGGCGTGCGCGCGGATATTACCGAAGACGAGATTGAGTTTCTGAGGAAGCTAAGATTCAAGGACAGGCAGCCGACGGCGCTTTATTACTATCGAGAATTGCAGAACCTCAGGGACCCGCTTCATTTTCGGGCAGTGGGGAATCGGAAGGGCGCACGGAAGACATTGGGCCAGTCGCAGCCGTTTGGGTCGGTAGCTCCGATGCAGCGATTCGGCGACGCGCGCGGAATCGAAAAGCAGATTCAGATGGAACGCAGAAAAGGGGCGATCCGGCGATGGGATGTCGATCGAGGGAGCCGGAATTAAGGGCGACAAGAATTTTCAGTTTTTTCAAAGGAGCTCGATGAAAGCCAAGGTTGTTAATGTTCAATATGTGGGTTTCGAAGTGAGTGCACGGGCGCGCCTGTACAAATTTGTGGTGAATCAAGAGAGCGGGGCACGAGAGTTTAAGCTTTCGATTTTCAACGAGGCATTCAGCTCGAGGCTCATCTCGTTTCAGGATGCGCCGGATTTCTGCTCGGCGAAAATTCATCGCGAGCTTGCGGCGTTTGAGAACAATCCGCCAGAGTCGCAGTACAAGATCAGCGAAATGGAACTCGAGGAATATCAGCGAGCGCATGCGCCGCGACAGACAAGCCGATTTCACCGGCACTCGGTGGCGAAGAATCCGGCGCCGGCGCACGTCGAGCGATAGGGAAAGTCGAAAGGCAAACGAAAGCGCATATGACGAAAACAGGTCTTTCGGATTTTCAATTGGTTGCTCGCGAGAGCGGGTTCGTTGAAGTTGGGGATGCGGAAGAGGGAAATGTGCTGTGGTTCCGAAACGCGACGGCGGATGCGGGCTCGGCGGTACACAAGCGATTGTGCGTGGACGGGCTGACGAATAGCGCGACGGTATTTTGGGAGACGGCGCCGTCGGCGAAGCTGAACTCGATGACGTTTCGAACGGCGTCGGCGTTGCGGGCGTGGCTGGAGTTGAAGGTGGGAGCGCCGGTTTAGTTCGCATCGTACCGCTCGGAATAATAGGATTCCTAAAGTTGGTTGGGGCTTCAGGGGCTGAAGCCCTTTTTCTTTTTTTGGTGGAGTTATGTCGCGGCTGAAGCCGCGACCCCCAATTCTCGCAATTCTCGCGTTGTTCAAAAGGGCGTTGACTGATTTGTGTCGCGTGGTTGTGGAGGGTTTGGGGCGGGCGATACTGAGGGTAACGATCCAGACGAAAGGCCGTGCTTTTAGCGAGTTTGTCTGTGCGTTTTTGCAGCGATTGCACATGCTTGCCCTTGGAGGAGCTTTGAATACGCGAATTTTGAATATAGGCGTTGTGATTGCGGCGGCGGTGATGGCGCTGCCGTTGTGGATTTTTGCGGGCGGAAGTCAGCGGCCGAAGATTGGGTTTGCGATTGAGGCGATGAAGGGTGAGCGGTGGCAGACCGACCTGGAGGCGTTCCAAGAGCGGGCGAAATCGATGGGTGCGGATGTGGTGTCGGCGGATGCGGGCGGGGATGACGACAAACAGTTTGCGCAAGTGAAGGACATGATCAAGGGTGGCATCGATGTGCTAGTGCTGCTGCCGCACGACAGCGCGAAGGCATCGCGCATCGTGGACGCGGCGAAGGCTGCAAAGGTGAAGGTGATCAGCTATGACCGACTGGCGCTGAACAGTGACGTCGATCTGTATGTGAGCTTTGATCGGAATGAGATCGGGACGATGCAGGCGCAGTATTTGGTGGAGCGGGCGCCGAAGGGGAATTACGTTTTGATTGGCGGATCGCCGGGGGATGAGGGTGCGAGGGTGATTCACAATTCGCAGATGAAGGTGCTTCAGCCTTACGTGGATCGCGGGGACGTAAAGATCGTGGCGGACGGATATATTCAGGATTGGCTCGCGTCGGATGCGTATCTATTTATGTTGAAGGCGCTGGAGACGGCGAACGGAAATGTGGCGGGAGTGCTGGCAGCGAACGATGCGTTGGCGGGAGGCGCGATTCAGGCGCTGCGGGAACATGGGTTGGCGGGGAAGACGCTGGTGTCGGGGCAAGACGCCGATCTGGCGTCGGTGATTTGTATTGCGCAAGGCGTGCAGAGCATGACGGTGTACAAGCCGGTGACGCAGGAGGCGGAACGGACGGCGGTTGAGGCGGTGCGGCTGGCGAAGGGCGAGAAGATCGAGACGACGCGGACGATCAATAATAAGAAGATCGATGTACCGACGATTTTGCTACAGCCGGTGGTGGTGGCGCGGGGGAATATTAAAGAGACGGTGGTGAAGGATGGGTTTCAGACGTTGGTGAGTATTAATCGGGATTTGCCGGAGGGGGAGAAGATTCACTAGCGATCGAGGGGCGCCGGGGCTGAAGAAAGCAGATTCCAAGCTTCGCTTGGAATGACACGTTTGTTGTGTTGGGGCTTCGTGGCAGAAGCCCCTTTTTCTTTTTGGGCAGAATGATGTCGTTGCTGAAGTCGTGACTCATAAAGCGGGCACGGCGTGCCGTGCCCCTACGGAGTTATGTCGCGGCTGAAGCCGCGACCCACGATGAGTTATTCGGAGCGGAGCGCGCGGGCGGCGTCTACGCGGGCGGCACGGATTGCGGGGATGGCAGAGGCAATCAGGGCCGCAGCCAGGATTACGGCTGCAGAGACGACGAGCGGTGTGGCGCCGGGGATTTGCAACTCTTGTGTGTATTTGGCGATTACGCGGACGAGAGCGAAACCGGCGGCGGTGCCGACGGTCACGCCGATGAGGGCGATTACAAAGCCTTCGCTTAAGACGCCGGAGAGTATGTTGCGCGGGCTGGCGCCGAGAGCGAGGCGGATGCCGAATTCGTGGAGGCGGCCGCTGACGGAGAAGGCGAGCACGCCGGCGACGCCGACGATGGAGATGAGAAGCGCGAGGCTGGCGAAGCCGCCGAAGACGATGGCGTTGAGGCGATCGGGAGCCATGACTTCTGCGCGGACGTCGTCGAGAGTGCTGGCGCGTTCGACGGGTTGATTGTCGGACATGTTGTGGATTTCGCGGGTGAGAACAGGCATGAGCGCGTAAGGATCACCTTGGGCGCGCACGAAGAGGCGGCCGCTGAAACCATCCTGGTCGCTGGGCTGATAAATCGTCATCGTTGGTTCGGGTATGAGGCCGGTGTCGTCGAACTCTGGAACGACGCCGACGATGCGGCGCGGCTCTGGGCTCATGTGGCTGAATTGGAGGAGGGGATCGGTCCAGTGGAGTTTGTGATTGAGCGGATCCTGGCCGGGGAAGAGTTGTTTGGCGAGTGCTTCGCTGATGATGACGACGCGTTCGGAGCCGGTGCGATCGTTGTCGTTGAAGTCGCGACCCTCGAGGAAGGGAATACCCATCGTGGAGAAAAAGTCGGGGGAGATGGTACGGAAACGGGCGCGCGGATCTTCTTTGCCGTCTTCTTTGGGCGCGCCGTCGATGGCGAATTGCATGTGAAGATCGAGGGCGAGGGAATCACGCCAGGGAACGATCATTGCGGCGGAAACTTTTTCGACGCCGGGGAGAGAAGCGACGCGGCGGCGAACGTCGCGATAGAACGTGGTGATTTGTTCGGGTGAGCGACCGTCGGTCATGACGGGGAGATTGATGGCGAGGACGCGAGCGGTTGCATACGGAGGCTGAGCGGTCTCGAGAACGAAAAGCGTGCGGAGGAGAGCGCCGGCTCCGGCGAGCAGCAGGAAGCATGCGGCGATTTGCGTGACGGCGAAGATGCGAAGGCGGCGACGACTGCCGAGAGTGACGCGCGTGCCGCTGCTGGAAACGGCGAAGGCGTGGGATTTGTCAGTGTTGGGCAGGCGCGGGATGAACGCGAGAAAGATGGTGGCGATGAAAGCGAGGGCGACGCCGATCCAGAGCATGCTGGAGTCGAGAGTGAGATCAGCGGCGCGGACGGAGAATCGCGAGGCGTAGCGGCTGAGAACTCCGACCATGGGAGCGGCGATGACGACACCGGCGAGAAGTCCGGCGCCGCAGAGGACTATGGCTTCGGCGAGAAGCGAGCGGCGGAGAGCGGCGTTGGTTGCGCCGAGAGCGGAGCGGAGAGCGAGTTCAGGTTCGCGGCGGACGGTGCGCGCGAGAAAAAGATTCGCGACGTTGGAGCAGGCGATGAGGAAGAGCAATCCGGATGCGGCGAGAAGAACCCAGAGCACGGTGTTCGCGCGCGAGTTGATTTGATCGTGCATGCGCGTCACGGTGAAGTGTAAGCCGCTGTCTTTGTAGTCCTCTGGATGAGCGGTGCGCATCGCCTGGTACTTGGCGGTGAGTTCGGCGCGAGCGGCTTCGAGAGTGGAGTCAGGCTTGAGGCGCGCGAAGACGTCGGTCATGCGATGAAGGCGGCCCGTGACCATTGTCGCGGAGAGGTGATGCGGGCTGGTGACGATGTTGGCGATGAGTTCGGTTTCGACGGGATATGGGACGGAAGGTTGAAGGACGCCGATGATGGTTGCGGAGCGCGCGCCCTCGAAGCTGCCAAGGCGAATGACTTTGCCGATGACGGACGGATCGGAGTGAAGCGTGCTCGTCCAGAATTTGTAAGTGAGGACAGCCACGCCTTGCGCCTTGGGGCCATCGTCGGCGGGACCGATGAGGCGGCCGAGGACCGGCTTGAGACCGATGACGTCGAAGTAGGTGCCGTCGACGACTCCGGCGGTGAGTGTCCGTGCTTCGCCGAGGCCAGTTACGGTGAAGTCGAGAGCAGAAAGAGTGCCGATGGCTTGAATGGTTTTGAGATTGGCGCTGATGTCTTCGATTTCAGGAACGGAGAAGGTGACGTCGGAGGAATCAGCGGCAATCTGGCCGACGAAAAGGAGGCGGGCTTCGTCGCGATTGACGAGAGGGCGGAGCAGAACGCCGCGGACGACGCTGAAGATGGCGGCGTTGGCGCCGATGCCGAGGGCGAGCGTGACGACGGCGACGACGGTGAAGCCGGGGTTTTTGTACAGCATGCGAAGCGCGAAGCGGATGTCGTGGAGGAGATGTTCGAGCCAGGGGAAGGTGCGCTCGTCGCGGTAGTCTTCCTTCATGGATTCGACGCCGCCGAATTTGAGCATGGCCTGGCGGCGGGCTTCGATGGGGTCGAGGCCGGCGCGGAGGTTTTCTTCGGTGGCCATGGCGATGTGTTCGGCGATTTCTTCACGGAGGCGAGACTCGCGGTCGGTGCGTGTGTCCACGGTGCGGGAGGCGGAGTTTGATGCGCGGCTGAAGAAACGGCGGATATTGCGAAAGAGATTTGAGCTCATGGGAGATCCTCGGACTTCACTTCGAAGAAGCGGGCGATGATGGCGGCGGTTTGTTGCCAATCCTGTGTTTCGGCCTGGAGGGCTTTGCGTCCGGCTTTGGTGAGGTTGTAGAAGCGGGCGCGGCGATTGTTTTCAGAGGCGCCCCATTCGGATTCGATGGCCCCTTCCTGCTCTAGCTTGAGGAGGACGGGATAGAGCGTGCCTTGATTGACGGCGAGGAGATCGCCGCTGATTTGCTCGATGCGGCGGGCGAGGCCGTAGCCGTGAAGAGGTCCGAGGACGTCGAGAGTTTTCAGGACCATGAGGGCGAGAGTGCCTTGGAGGACGTCAGTTTTTTTGTTTGTAGGAGACATCTTGGTTTCCAACAGGAGAATGCCACAGGTCCTTTTGGAAAACAACAGGAAGTTTTGGCCGGCTGTCGAGAGTCTTTTACTTCTTGCCGCCGAGAACCTGACCGTGGGCTAAGGCGGCTACGAGCGAAACTCCGCCCACGATATTGCCGAGGAGCGTTGGGATAAAGAAGCCCGTTACGTAGCGAAGGAAAGTGATTTTTCCAAGGGCAACCAGGACGAACACATTCGTCGAACCGGCGATGATGTGGCTCAGACTGCAGATGCTGATGACATAGGTGATGATGAGGATGACGACGACCCGAGAGGAAGAAGCATCGGGAAGCATCCAGACCATAAGCGCAATGAGCCACCCGGCAAAGACTGCGCGCAAGACGATCGTCCAAAATCCCTGGCCAATGTGAGTGGAGGCAATGTCGATCATGGCGCGCTGAACAGCAGGCTCGAGGAAGTGAGTGCGGGCGATCAACAAAGCGAAGAGAAATGTGCCGGCGATATTGGCGGACAGGACGATGGACCAGAGACGCAAAACTTTCACGACCATCTCAAGATTTTTGTGCAAGAGGAGGGGAAGGATGACGGTGAGGGTGTTCTCTGTGAAAAGCTGCTGGCGGCCGAGGATGACGATCAGAAAGCCGAGGGAATAACCGGCGCGGGCGATGAGCGGGCGCCAAGGCGCGTCGGGAAGATACGAGGTGAGGGCAGCTTCGGCGAGCAGCGAGAAACCCATGGAGAGTCCGGCGGCCAAGGCGGACCAAGCCAGAGCGACGGCGTGACGTTCGAGCTCTTCCTCGCCTTCGAGACGGACAGCTTCATAGACGACTTTGGCCCCGATGGCGACGCGTTCCTGAACTTTTTGAGCTTCGGCGACCGAGGAGATGGGGCTTTCTGGATCGTTGACGATTGCTTTCGCTTCTTCGGCGGTTGTCGGCATGCGTGGGTTCTTGACGAGACCTTAGCGTTGATTCGCGTGAGGATATGTCGGGTGATTGATGTAGGACGAGGTCGGTGATGTGGGAGAGGCGATTTGTCACATCGCGTGGATACTGAACAAAGACGCGATTTATTTGGGTGGGATTAGGGTGCTGTGGCTGGCGACGCAGCGCCAGACGTTGCCGTAGCGGATCCAGGTGTCGGTGTAGCGGGAGCGGATGACGTATTTCTTTCCCTTGTTGGTGCCGGATTCGCGGTAGATGCCGTTGACGACGGCGGCGTTGGCGTAGACGTGGACGGTCATGCCTTCGTCGAAGAGGTGGTCGGCTTTTTGGTCGGGTGCGGCGACCCATTTCAGGTATTCGGATTTATTCATGATGGAGCCGTCGTAGTCGGTGTAGACGAGGGTGTCGTCGACGAGGTTGGAGACTTCTTTCACTTGTTGATTGGCTTCGGCCTGGTTCCAGGCCCGTTCGAGCTGGCGGATTTGGATTTCGTCGGAGCCCGCTGGCTTTTCTTGCGCGAACGGAGAAGAGGAGCAGACAAGAAGTGCGAGCGTCACTAGGACGAGACGGATCATTTGAGAGGCGACCTTTGTTGGAGTTTTGGAGGATGTTAGCAAGGAGTGAGGCAAGGGCGGCGGGTGATACGGGGGATGTTCACTATGAGTCAGTGGTGAGAGGAGTGGCTACGCGACCCGTATTGCTGTTGTGACGAAAGCAGATTCGAAGCTTCGCTTGGAATGACAGCTCTTTTTAAGTTTGTGGCGAGTTGTTTCGTTGGGGTTGGCAGGTGGGGCACCAGAAGGTGGTGCGTGCGCTGGGGGCTTGTTTGCGGCGTTCGATGCGGGTGCCGCATTTGCGGCAGGGTTCGTTGTGGCGTTTGTAGACCCAGAGATTTTCTTCGCGGTCGGCGCGGCCGGTGGTGCGGCGGAGGCCGGAGTGGGTGACGATCTGGTCGCCGGAATTGTCGGTGACGTTGGCCTGGAGATATTTGCGGGCGGTCCCGACGAGGCAGGTGAGTTCGGTGATGCTGAGGGTGGCAACTTTGCGGAAGGGATTCACATTGCACGCAAAACAAAGTTCAGATTTGAAGACGTTGCCGATGCCGGCGAGGATCGATTGGGTGAGGAGGGCTTCGGCGATTTCGAAGTCGGGGTGCGTGCGGAGGCGGCGGAGGATTTCGGCGTCGTTGTATTCGGGGGCGAGGACGTCGGGGCCGAGTTGATTGAAGGCGTGGCGGCGACGTAGCGAGTCGGCGGTGTGGAATTCGGCGATGGGGACGTTGAAGGCGACGGCGTCGAAGTTTGGAGTGCGGATGACGATGCGCATGTGGAAGCGGTGGCGCTTCCATTTTTCGTCGGGGCGGTAGAGGTGCCAACTGCCGGACATCAACATATGAGTGAGTAGTATCAGGCCGCCGGAGAAATGAATGAGCATCCATTTGCCGTTGGCTTCGACTTTTTCGATGGTGCGGCCGGTGATGGGCGTGTCGATTTCGACGCGTTCGAGCTTGGGCAGGACGGATTCGAAGGCGGTGACGGTTTGGTTGGCGAGGGCGCGGTGGAGCGTGCGTGCGGCGCGGAAGATTGTGTCGCCTTCAGGCATTTTTTATGCGGACTCGGAGAGGTCGTCGTCGTTGTCGGCACTCGTTGCGTCCTCAGTGGTGGACTCTTCTTGCGAAGGGACCATCGGAGTGATGCGGCGCATTTGGTAGCCGAAGGCGCTGGGGGTGAAGCCGGATTCCTCGAGGAAGCGGGCGAGGAAATGGTCGCGGGCGGGCTCGTTATTGATGTCGGCGATGAGGAGGCCGGAGCGGCGACCTTGGCGGCGGATGGCGAGCTCGGCGAGTTTTTTGGCGAGTTCGCGAGCAAATTGGGTGCATTCGGGTTCGTTTTCGGGGAGGAAGACCTGGATTGCGGGATTGCGGCGGCGGAGGAAGGCGGCGAGGACGCCGTTGATCAGGATGACGCCGGCGCCTTTGGTGCGGGACATGGTGTGCGGGCGCGCGGATACGTCTTGGGATTTTGCGGATGCGGATTTTGATGACGATTTCGTTTGCGTATCGTCAGGATTGTTTCCACTTTCTTCGGACGGCTGAGTGGAATCGTTCGCGAATCCATTTTCACCGCGGGGCCACGGGAGCAATGTGCCGTAGGGATTCGCAGGATCGCTCGCGGCGAGAAAAATAGTTTCGGGCTTGGGCGGTTCCATGCGCAGGCTGCGCAGCATGTCCACGGCGGACGTAGCGGCGAATTGGGCGGCGCCCATTCCGGCGACGAACATGCCGCGGCGTATGATGCCGCTTTCTTCCAACGTTTTCAGAGCGGGATAAATCGTGTTGTAGCCGCGCGGAATATTTTCGGCGATGGCGGTTTCACGCATGACGATGCCGTGACGCGTGAGGAGTTGTTGCGCGATATTGGCGCTCCATTGCGTGACCCCGATAGGTTGCGATTGATGCGCGGCGACGAGCGACCATCGGCCGTGCGCGGGTCCGCCGATGGATTTGCGTGAGCGAAGCTGGCGGAGATATTCGGGCGAGCCCGGTGGGCCTTGGGCGACTTCGCGGCGATGCTCGCGATCTTGTTTCGGATCGCTAGGGCGAAGGAGATCGCGCAGCGGGAAGAACGTGTCGTTGGTGATTTTGCCGGCCCAGACGAGTTGCCAGAGAGCTTCGCGGACTTCGCCGGGGTAACCGCCGCCGAGAGCGTTATGAATTCCGGCGAAGAATGACGCGCCTTGTTTTCTGAGGACTTCGAGAATTTTTTGGGATTTATCGGAGAGTTGCGGAGCGTCCGTTTGAATTTCGGCGGGCGGCAACAAAGCAGGAAGAGATTCGGTGAGATAGAGCGAGACGCGGCCGTCGCGGTCGCCGACTTGTTCGAGGCCGACCCAGACGACTTCGCCTGCGGCCATGACGGCGTCGAGATCACCGGAGCGATAGTCGGCGATGCGCGCGGGAAGAATTTCGCGTTCAAATTCGGACACGAGCAGCGCGGAGCCCTGAAGATTTTCGACGGCGTCGAGAAGCGCGTCGAGGCCGCGGCGACGCGTGGCGACTCCTTGCCAGCGCGTGGCAAAGCGCGCGAACGTGCGTTGTTCGACGGGTTCGACTTCGCGGCGCAGGCGCGCGAGGCTCTTGCGGCGAATCTGCTGGAGGATTTCGGGGTCGCACCACTCCTGATGCTGGCCGCGCGGGCGGAATTCCCCTTCGAGAAGCTTTCCTTTGCCGTGAAGCGTGCGCAGGACTACGTCGATCTGTGCGGGTTGCAATGCGTAGCGCGTGGCGAGTTCCTGCGTGGTAAAGGGACCATGCGTGCGCGCGTAGCGACGAATGAGTTCTCGGAGAGGATCCTCGCTGGAGGTGAGGAAGACTTCGGCGAGGCCCGGCGGGAGCGGAGTGCCGAGGGCGTCGCGATAGCGGCCGGCGTATTCGACGGGGATGAAGCGGGATTCGCCGGCGATTCGAACGCGAACGGCGCGGCGCGCGTTGGTGAGATCGGTGATCGTTGACGCGATCGCGGGCGTCGTGGAGCGTGCGGCGATTTCGGACTCGGTGAGGTCGCCGTGTTTGAGAAGGAGATCGTGGACGCCGTCGGCGTGGCGAGCTTGATAGTCGGGTTCGAGCGATTGGAGACGACTTTCGACTTCGTCGATGGCGTTTTGGTCGAGGAGTTCGCGGAGATCGGTGTCGCCGAGAATTTCCTGGAGTTGTGATTGGTCGATCGAGAGAGCTTGGGCGCGGCGTTCGGCGAGAGGTGCGTCGCCGTCATAGATGTAGTTGGCGACGTAAGAGAAGAGGAGGGATGAAGCGAAGGGAGAAGGTTTGTCACTGATGATGCTGGTGACGCGGATTTCGCCGCGCTGGGCGGCGGAGAGAATATTCGAGGTTGCAGGGAGGTCGAAGACGTCGCGGATACATTCGCGGTAGGTCTCGAGAAGGATTGGGAAGGAAGAAAAGCGCGCGGCGACCGCAAGAAGATCGGCGGCGCGTTTGCGTTGCTGCCAGAGCGGAGTGCGTTGTCCGGCGCGGCGACGTGGGAGAAGGAGAGCGCGTGAGGCGGCTTCACGAAATTTTGCGGCGAAGAGAGAAGTTGAGCCGAGCTGCTGCAGGACGAGTTGCTGAAATTCGGTCGGGTCGGGAAGAAGTTGCTCGGTCGGGATTTCTTCGTCGCTTTCGGGGATGCGGAGGACGAAGCCGTCGTCGGACCACATCGATTCGACATCGAGCGCACGCTCGGCGCGAAGCTTGGCGCTGACGGCCATGCACCACGGCGCGTGCACACGGCTGCCGAAAGGAGTGAGGACGCAGATGCGGCGGTCGCCGAGTTCGTCGCGGCAGGTTTCGATGACGATGTCCTGATCGTTGGGGACGCGGGCGGTGGCGACGGCCTGATCTTCGAGATAGCGGAGAAGATTTTCGGCGGCGTTGGTGTCGAGGCTGTGATTTGTGACGAGCGTGCTGAAGGCGACAGGCCGCGGCTGGGCGAGAAGTTCACGCGTCATCGCGCCGATTTTTTTGCCGAACTCTGCGGGGCGGCCGGCGGTATCGCCGTGCCAAAAGGGCATTTTGCCGGGTTCGCCCGGAGCGGGCGAGACGAGGACGCGGTCGTGAGAGATTTCGTCGATGCGCCAGGTCGTGGCGCCGAGGATGATCGTGTCGCCGGTGCGCGATTCGAAGACCATTTCCTCGTCGAGTTCGCCGACGCGGGCCCCTTTCGTTGCGCCGGAGAGAAAGACTCCGTAGAGGCCACGATCGGGAATCGTGCCGCCATTGATGACTGCGACGCGGCGTGAGCTTTGGCGCGGCGTGAGGCGATTCGAAACGCGATCCCAGGTGATGCGTGGGCGAAGCTCGGCGAATTCGTCGCTGGGGTAGCGGCCGGCGAGCATGTCGAGAACGGATTCGAAAACGGAACGCGTGAGATTTGCGTAAGGCGCGGCGGAGCGGACGAGCTGGAAGAGATCGTCGACGTGCCACTCGTCGAAAGAAATGATGGCGACGATTTGTTGCGCGAGGACGTCGAGCGGATTGCGCGGGTAATGGACGCTTTCGACCTGGCCCTGATACATCGCTTGTGTGATGGCGGCGCACGCCACTAGATCGGCCCGATATTTCGGATAAATGACGGCATTGCTGATCGCTCCAACGTGATGGCTGGCGCGGCCAACGCGCTGCATGCCGCTTGCTACAGATGGCGGCGATTCGATCTGGATGACGAGATCGATGGCGCCCATGTCGATGCCGAGTTCCAAAGATGAAGTGGCGACGAGACCGCGGAGTGTGCCGAGTTTGAGGCGGTCTTCGATTTCTTTGCGCTGGGCCAGGGCGATGCTGCCATGATGCGCGCGCACTAGAGTTTCTTGCGCGAGGTCGTTGATGGCGCCGGAGATGCGTTCGGCGAGGCGGCGATTGTTGACGAAGATCAGCGTGGAGCGATGGGCTTTAATTTGTTCGAGGAGCTTGGGATGAATCGCACTCCAGATTGAGGGACGGACGGGACCTTGCGATGCGGGACCACTGGGGAGCGGGTCGATGTCGTCCAGACGCGCCATGTCTTCGACGGGGACTTCGACGCGGAGGTCGAGACGCTTGAGTTCGCCGGCGTCGACGATGGTCACGGGGCGATAGACCGGGGCGTAGAAAGAAGACTCGAATTCGGACAGCGGTTGGTCGGGGGTCGGCGTGGCGGTTTCGAATTCAGTTTCAGATTCCCGCGCGGCCGCTTCGAGCTCCGGTGGTTCTGACTTCGCGGTCCTTGCCAGAACTTCGGCGCCGCCGAGAAAGCGGGCGACTTCTTCGAGTGGACGTTGCGTGGCGGAAAGGCCGATGCGCTGGATGCGGCGGCCGGTCAGGCGTTCGAGGCGCTCGAGCGAGAGCGAAAGATGCGAGCCCCGCTTGGTCGGCACGAGCGCGTGAATTTCGTCGAGGATTACCGTGTCGACCGAACGAAGGAGTTCGCGAGGCTGCGACGTTAATAAGAGGTAGAGCGATTCGGGAGTGGTGATAAGGATGTCGGACGGGTGACGCAGGAAGCGGGCGCGTTCGGACGTCGGAGTGTCGCCGGTGCGAATCGCGACGGTCGGTTCCTGATAGGCATGGCCGAGACGCTGAGCGGCTTGGGCGATGCCGACAAGCGGGGCGCGAAGGTTGCGCTCGACGTCAACGGCGAGAGCTTTGATCGGGGAAATATAGATGACGCGGCAGCGCGATTCTTCGGGCGGCTTGTCAGTCGAAAACATCAGGCGGTTGATGCACCAAAGGAACGCGGCGAGAGTTTTGCCGGTGCCGGTGGGGGCGAGGATCAGTGTGGAATCGCCGCGCGAGATCGCGGGCCAGCCGAGGATTTGCGGCCGAGTCGGGCCGGTGAAGACGGCAGAGAACCAGTCGCGCACGGCGGGATGAAAGAGATCGAGCGTGTTGGCCGGCGCGGCTTCGGCCACCGACGGTTGTCGCTCGCGAGGCGGCTCCGGCGCCGCCTTTTTGGAACTGCGTTTGGACATGTTTGGATAAATCGCTGCTGCCGTAATTAGATGCGGCGAGAAGCGAATTTATTCGATTTCAGAAATTTCGAAACATTTTATTCGTCCGACGAAATGATGCGGCTTGAAGCACTGTGCGACGTCACGTCATCCAATCGCAGACCAGCCTCGTAATCAAGAACATCCAGCCTATTTCCAAGCGTTTATTTTGAGCGTCGCGAATTCGCCTTTTGTTCGCCTATACTAGTTTACATGGAAATCGCAGCCAAACTCGAAATTCTAGCCGACGCAGCGAAGTATGACGCTTCGTGTGCGAGCAGTGGAGCGGTGCGCAAGACGGCGCCGGGTGGAATCGGAAACTCCACGGGGATGGGAATCTGCCACAGCTACACGCCCGACGGCCGATGCGTGTCATTGCTGAAAGTTCTGCTGACCAACTATTGCGTGTATGACTGCAAGTTTTGCGTCAACCGGATTTCGAGCGATACCCGGCGAGCGCGCTTCATGCCGGAAGAAATTATTTCACTCACGCTCGATTTTTACCGCCGGAATTACATCGAAGGGCTGTTCTTGAGTTCGGGAATTATTCAGAGTCCGGACTACACGATGGAGCAGCTTGTCGCGGTGGCTCGCGGGCTGCGAACGGAGCATCGGTTCAACGGGTACATACATTTGAAGGCGATTCCTGGCGCGTCGCCCGAAATCATGCATGAGGCGGGGAGTTGGGCGGACCGCTTGAGCGCGAATATCGAGCTGCCGACGCAGGGTGATTTGACGAAGCTCGCGCCCGAGAAACAGTTGGTGACGATCCGACGGACGATGAGCGGGATTACTTCTGACGTGGAGCGCTCGAAAGAAGAATTGCGAGGCACGAAGAAGATTGTCTCCGCTGTTGGTGCTGCGCCGAAGAGAATTTCGACGAGACGTTCGAAATTTGCGCCCGCGGGCCAGAGCACTCAAATGGTTGTCGGCGCCACGGAGACAAACGACGCGACGATTCTGAATCTGGCGTCGGATCTATACGGAACGCACGGATTGCGTCGCATCTACTACTCGGCGTTCAGTCCGTTTCCGAAGGCCGATTCGCGGCTGCCGATTCAGGCGCCGCCGCTGGTGCGGGAGCATCGGCTGTATGAAGCGGACTGGCTGATGCGCTACTACGGATTTTCGGCGCATGAGCTGACGACGCCAGCGCAGCCGAATCTGGATCTGCGCCTTGACCCGAAATTGAATTGGGCGTTGCGGAATCGCGAAAAGTTTCCGATCGATATCAATCGAGGGACGCGGGAGGAGTTGCTGCGGATACCTGGGATTGGGTATCGGACGGTTTCGAGGATTCTGTCGATTCGGCGGTACCACAGGTTGCGGCTGGAGGATTTGAAAAAACTGCGCGTGTTTTTAAGGAGGGCGAAGGCGTTTGTGACGACGGAGGATTTTTCGCCGGAGGTGGCGGAACTGGATTCGGTTGGATTGGAGACCGGGTTTGTGGCGGCGCCGATACAGTTAGGGTTGTTTGAGGCGCAGGTAGCGGCGGTGAGTGGCGAGTTGTAGCGACTCGGATTCGGGAATTGGGGCCCAGGAAAATGGAGATTCGGTTCAGCGGGTTATTTGAGGATTGGCAGAAGAGTGCTCGGGAATTGCTGAGGAGAAACGTTTCGCCCCGGGACGTTTTTTGGGTTGAAGAATCGGGGCAGCAGCCGCTATTCGGCGGCGGGGCGAACGGCGAAAGTACTGAAGAAGGGGGGAAATCGCGGCCGAGCGCGAATGAGACTTCGCCGAGCTTTAAGGTGCCAAGGCGATTTGTTGAGCTTGCGCGAAATGTGGCGGCGTATCGTGATCCGAAAAAATGGGATTTGCTCTATTCGGTTTTGTGGCGGGTCGCTCACCAGAATCATCATTTGCTGAAGGTCGAAACCGACGATGAAGTGCTTCAACTACTACGGATGGAGCAGGCGGTTTCTCACGACGTGCATCACGTTCACGCGTTCGTGCGGTTCAAGAAGGTGACGGACGCCGAGGGAGAGCGATACGTCGCGTGGTACAAGCCCGATCACAAGTCGATTCGGCTGGCGGCACCATTTTTCGCAGAACGTTTCAAGTCGATGCGCTGGTCGATTTTGACGCCGGATGGCTCGGCGCACTGGGATGGCGAGACGCTGCGATACACAGAAGGTGTCGATGCACCGTCCTCGAATGAGGATGTGCTGGAAGAATTGTGGAGCCGCTACTACGCGACGACGTTCAATCCGGCGCGCACGAATTTGCGGATGATGCGCTCAGAGATGCCGCAGCGATTCTGGAACAACATGCCGGAGCTGGCGAACCTTGGGCAAGTCTTAGCGAAGGCGCCGACGCGCGTGGAGGAGATGATCGCCGTGCAAAAGAAGACGCCGGGTGCGGGAGCGTTCGTACCGCCGAATGCGGATTTGCGGAAACTTAGGGAAGCCGTTTTAGGCTGCAAAGGATGCGAACTGTACAAGCACGCGACGCAGCCGGTGTTTGGCGAAGGACCGACCGATGCCCGGGTCGTATTGATCGGCGAGCAGCCTGGTGATTCGGAGGATCGCGCGGGGCGGCCATTCGTTGGACCGGCGGGCGAAGTTCTGAATCGCGCGCTGGCCGAAGCCAGGATGAATCGAGCCGAAGTCTATCTGACGAACGCGGTTAAACATTTTGCGTTCGAAGAGCGTGGAAAGCGACGCATCCACCGGACGCCGCGGCTGAGCGAGGTGACCGCGTGCAAGCCGTGGATGGAGGCGGAACTGGAGCGAGTGGCACCGGAGTTTGTTGTGTGTCTGGGCGCGACTGCGGCGAAGGCTGTCTTTGGAGCGCAGTTTCGGTTGACGGAGCAACGCGGAAAATTCCTGGAGAGCAAGTTCGCCCACAAAACGCTGGCAACGTACCACCCATCAGCGGTGTTGAGGGCCGATTCGAATGCTGCGAAGGACGAGCTCTATCGAATTTTGGTTGAAGACTTAAAAACGGTCGTCGCGGAAACCGCAAAGAACGCGCGAGGTGCGGCACACGCGATGAGTGCGGACGGTTCAGGCCGAAAGTCCCTCTTCAGTTAGAGATGGCGGCGCTATCGACAGCCAACAACGCGTAACACATTCGATTTGTTTCAGCTTTGAAACAATTCAACGCTGTGGATTACGAGGCTGGTCAACTTGACAGAGCACTCGACGACGGTTAACTTTCCTTAACACTGTTTGGGCGACTCAACGAAATTCGCCTACCTATCTGCGGTGTCGGGGCTGAGGGCTGCAACCAACCCAAGGGTTGCGGCAGAGGGACGTCAACGAAGATGTGTAGAAAGTCTATTTTCCCCATCATTATGGGTGTCTTTGCATTTCTGATCGCGCTAGCACCGTCTACGTACGGGCAGGCAGTCGGAAGTTTTTCGGGAACGGTCACCGACAAATCCGGTAGCTCGATTTCTGGCGCGACTGTGCGCGCGATTTCGGAAGCGACCGGCATCTCGCGCGAAGTGAAGACCGACGAGGTCGGCCACTATCTCATCCCTCTGTTGCCGCCCGCGAACTATACCGTTCACGTCGAATTTTCGGGATTTCAGACGACCGAGCAGCGTGAAGTGAAGTTGCAGGTCGACGAAGCGCGCACGTTGGACTTTTCCCTGGCGCCTGCTGCGGTGTCGTCGCAGATCGAGGTCGAAGCGGCCGCTGTTGCGGTTGAGACGACGAATCCCTCGCTCGGGCAAGTCATTACCGGGCAGCAGGTCGCACAGCTTCCGTTGAACGGACGCGACTTCGTACAGCTCGCTTCGCTGACGCCGGGCACGGTGCAAGAGACGAATCCGAACAGCTTCTTCACGAGCGGTGCGGACAGCGAAGTTGCGGCGCGCGGATCGTTCTCGCTTTCGGTCGGTGGATCGCGGCCGAACGCGACGGACTGGCTGCTGGATGGCGTCGACAACAACGAGTTGACGTCGGGCGGCATCGGAATTTTCTCGGGGATCGACTCGATTCAGGAATTCAAGGTCCTGACCTACAATTACTCCGCCGAGTATGGAACACGCGCGGGACCAACGGTGTTGGTGACGACGAAGTCCGGTGCGAACGATTTCCACGGCTCGCTGTTTGAATTTCTCCGTAACACTTCGCTCGACGCCAAGAGCTTCTTCGCGACCACACCCGAAAAATTCAACCTGAATCAGTACGGCGGCTCACTCGGTGGTCCGATTCACAAGAACAAGACATTCTTCTTTATCGACGGCGAGCAGAAATCGCAACGCCACGGCCAAACGGTAACCGGATTGGTGCCGTCGTTGGCGATGCGATCGGGTGATTTCAGCGACGACGCGTTCGGCAATCCGGTTACCGGCACGGCGCTACCGAACGGCTTCATTCCGGCGATCGTCAATCCGAATATGATCGGCGCTTCGACCGATCCGACCGCGGCGGTCAATGTTTATTTCCACTGCGACCCGGCTGGCAATCCTTTGCCGGTCGCGGCCAACGGAAGCCAGGCGCCGGGCACGGCATGCAATAGGATCCCGGCCGGGCTCTTCAGCTCCGTCGGTCAGGCGCTGATCAATTTGTATCCGGCTCCGAACGCGAGCAATCCGACCGCGGGATTCAATTTCGTAAACTCGCCGGTTCGAAAATTGGATGAGACGAAGTTTGACATCCGGTTGGATCACAACTTCTCGAGCCTCGATACTGCCTTCGCGCGATTCAGCTACGACCAGGCGGTTTCATATGTACCGGGCGGCGGCGGAATCGGATCGTTCGCGGAAGCGAGCGCCTTCGGCAGCAACCAGGGCATCCAGAACCATTCGCGCCAAATCGCGATCGGTGAGACGCATGTGTTCTCCCCGACCACGGTGAACCAGGCGACGTTCGGCTACAACCGAATCTTCGACTACATCACTTCGCAGGGCACCGGGACGTGCGCTTCGGCAACGATTGGAATTCCCGGCGCGAACCTGGGCTGTAATGGCGGAGCCGTTGGAGCAGGGGCAACGTGCACGTCGGGAGCGTATAGCTGCGGGCTCACTTCAGTGTTGATGGTCGGCGGCTATTGGTCCCTCGGCGATCGCGGCTATACGCCGTTTCAGGGCGGCACCAACGTCTTCTCATTCAAAGACTCGATCGATTTGATTCGCGGCAAGCACGACTTCCATCTCGGAGTCGACATTCGCGCGAATCAGATGAACGTAGGCGCCGAAGCATTTCAGGATGGATTTTGGATTCCTGGCGTCGCGGGGAATTTCAGCGGATTCACGAGCCCAACGCCTCCGCCGCCTGGCCAACCGGGTGTCAGCATTGGCGGCAATCCTGAGGCCGACGTGCTGATGGGTTTGCTCGGTTTGTCGGAGCATGATCAAACCTTCAACGGTCCTGTCACCGGCCGACGATGGAAGATCTACCGCCCGTTCGTCGAAGACGATTGGCGCATCACGAAAGATCTGACGTTGAATCTTGGCATCGCGTGGGATCTGACGACACCGATCACCGAAGCCGATGGCCGCATGGCGGACTATCTCCCCGACACCAACCAGCTTTTGATTGCCGGCCAAAACGGAGTCAGCAATTCGGCCGGCATCAAGATGAACAAGACCGCCTTCGAACCGAGAATCGGGTTGGCGTACAAGCTCTTCGGAAGCGACAAGACAGCGATTCGCGCAGGATACGCGGTCTATCACGACTCAGCATGGAGCATGGGCGCGCAGGGCTTGTGGCAGAATCCGCCGTTCTTTGCGGAATCGGACGGGTTCGGCGCTTCGGGATGCGCGCTCGCGACGTCATACTGCGCCACGGTGCTCGGAAACTCGCCCAATGGAATCGCGATGACGAGTGGATTCCCGATTTTTGCGGGGCCTCCGACGCTGGCGACGTTCACAGGAACATTGTTCACTCAGCCGACCGATTTTCACCTCGGCATGGTGCAGCAATTTAACGTCAACGTGGAACGGCAGTTGCCGTGGAACGTCATCGCAACGGCGGGTTACGCCGGATCGCGCGGGCGGCACATCTTGGTTGCGGGCAACAACCTCAACACGTTTGGACCGAGCTCGTGCGTGGCGGGCGGAACGGGAACTATTGGCTGCAACCCCGACGGTTCGGCATACATCCCGCCGTACGCTGCCGCTAACGCAATGTTGCTCTTCGGCGATATTGGCCGGACGCAATACGATTCGTTGCAGCTAAAGCTCGAAACCAAGACGCCAAAGCACGGGTTGTATGCGCTTGTCAGCTACACCTATTCGAAGACCTATGACAACGGATTGACCGATGGCTTGGGTTCATTGACAAGCGCTCCGTTTTTTCCACTGCCAAACTGGGAGAAGCTCGACTGGGGTCCGTCGCAGATCGACCTCGCGAATAACTTCACCGCCAGTATCCTCTATGATTTGCCGTTGGGTCGTGGTAAGAGATTCGGCAATGACTGGAACGGGGTGACGAATACGCTGCTCGGGAACTGGCAGCTGACGCTGATTCAGAAGATCACGTCGGGATTTGCCGATCCACTGATCGACAGCAACAACCAATCGGGCGTCTTCTTTAACAACGGCGGCAACGGAAACAACTTCAACCGGCCGGACCAGATTGCGGGTTGCGATGTGTCTGCGGCGAGCCACAGCGCGCTGCAGTACATCAATCCATCGTGCTTCGTGGCGCCTGCCGCAGGCCAACTCGGAAATGCGAATCGGGTTCCGGTCTTTGGTCCGGGTTTCGTCAATACCGACTTCTCGGTCATCAAGCAGTTCGCGTTGCCGCGCGAAGGAATGGGCCTGAATTTCCGCGCGGAGTTCTTCAACCTCTTCAATCACCCACAATTCGGGTTCCCGGTGTCCGACATCGCGGCGCCTGGATTTGGCTCGGTGAATTCGACCGTGAACAACCCGCGTTTGGTTCAGTTCGGGTTGAAGCTCACGTTCTAATCGCTCGATCTGCAACGTCAAAGTCGGAATCGGCCTGCGACGTGGTTTGTCGCAGGCCGATTTGTTTGTGCGAGACGAAGGGTAGTAGCCGCGCGCGGATTCGTGTTTCGTGAATTTGGATTATTGGGGGATCTGAGACAGAGCTCGTTCGATTTGCGGATCGCCAGGATGCCGTTGGAGAAGCTCGCTCAAGAGTTGGCGAGCGCCCGCGTTGTTGCCTTCGATGGCGTAAAGCCTCGCAAGGTTGAAGTAAGATTGCTCGAATGACGGCGCTACACGAATCGCTTCTTTGAAGCTCTTTTCGGCGTCGGCCGCTTGATTCTTGCGGAGATACAGAACGCCGAGATTGTTCAAGGCTTCCGGATATGCCGGCTTTTCCGCGATCGCTTTTTGCAGGAACTCAAAAGCGTGGTCTTCATCGTTGGTCTGCGCATACACCATGCCCATGGCGTAGTTTGCTTCCGGACTTTCGGGATTCAACTGAAGCGCGTGCTGGAAGGTTACTTTCGCGTCGTCCCAACGCTTTGCTTGCCGGTACGCGTTGCCCAGATTTTCGAGTGCGATGAAATGATCGGGATCGAGCTGGAGCGCCTGCTGGAATTGCTGAATCGCCTCGTCGGTGTGTCCTTCGCGCGCCGACAATAGCCCAAGATTGTTCCACGCGTTCGGGAGCGTGCCCGGATAACGCTGCGGAAGGTTGATCACGCGTTCGAACTTAGCGCGTGCATCGGCTGCCTTGTTCTGTGCCAGATAGATGCTGCCCAAACCGTAGAGCGCTTCGGAGTTCTCGGGATCGTCGCGGAGCGCGAGTTGAAGAAAGTGTTCGGCCTCGCTCATATAGCCGCGTTCGAAAAAGATCGATCCGTACGAAAGATAGTTTCGCGTGAATTCCGTAGTAGTCGCGACGCCGGCAAAGGGAAGTCCGCGTTCCATTCGAGCTTCCGCGGTTCTCGGAATGTTTTGAGAGTCTTCCAGGACACGGTCTGGCTCGACGGGACCCTGGTAGATTTTGACGATTAGTCCTTTTTCGTCGAGCAAAAATGAAGTCGGGAGAGCTAAGTCGCGATGACGGTCATAGAGAGACCGATAAAGAATGTTGTATACCGCGATGAGATCGGGATCGTATGCGATCGTTGGAAACGAGAACTGGGTGATCGGAGCAGTCGATGTAGATGCCGTACCCGATGAAGGCTCCTCCGCATTGATTGCGAGAAGTTGAAGGCCGCGAACCTGCCATTGCGAATATGCTGAATTCAGGTCAGTCAGACTTTTGCGCGAAACTGAGGGCGATGCACAGAAGCAAAGAAGCGACGGTTTGCCCCGCAGTGATGCGAGCGTTTGTGTTTTGGCGTTTTGGTCTTGAGCTGAAAAATCGGGCGCCTCCACTGGCGCCAGTAGCCACGTACCGAACGATTCTGGATTGAAGTGCGCGGCGGTCGGAGTGGGAATCGAGGGAGCTGAACTCGCGAGCGTTGTCGTCTCGCCGTTGAAAGGCTCCAGCCGCGGAGTCGCTTCATCTTCCGAAACCCAGACTCGATTGTTGACGGGGAGATCTCGAAGCGTTTGTCTATTGCCGCTAGGCCATTCGATCGTCGCATGGACGGCCGCCTTGGTTTGCCCGAGGCCGAAAATCAGCTCTTTGCTGTGTTGCGCGAGAAATCCTGATCCCGCCTGCACGACGCGACTGATCTGCATCGCCCCGGTATCTACGACAACGCGCGCTCCGATTGCGTCGCGGTTACTCTTTTTTCCGGTAAGACGAAATGCAATCGTCGGATTCAGTTTCTTCACCACATTTTTAAGGACGCGGAGTTGGGGACTATTGCGCGTTTTCAGCACCACTTCCAGCCGGCCGTCATGGTCGAAGTCGCAGAGCGCGTACGAACGGCAGTCTTCTATGAAGTCAAGGTCGACTGCTCCAGACACGTCGGAAAACGTGCCGTCGCCATTGTTCGCGTAGAAGACATTGCGTTCGAATCCACTCCAGGTGCCATCGGCGCGAATTAACTCGTTGATGGCGCTCCAACCCTGGTCATAGTTGTAGTTGGGACGCGACTCGGCCGGAGAATTCGCCACAACCTGGCGCCAGAAAAAGCTGTTGAGATCATCGCGCGCCGGTGCTGGCCCGGTGATCATGCCATTCGCAATATAGATGTCCGCATGCCCGTCATGATCGAAATCCCACGAGTCGCTGCACCATGCCCAGCGACCCATTCCTGTTCCTGATTTCGCGGTGACATCTTCGAATCTCTTGCCGTCGCGATTGCGAAAAAGAGAGTTGCCCATCGCGTGTTTTCGGTAAAAGGCGCGCGTTTCCGGATTCGCATCTTTCTGAAAAGCCGCTTGTTCTGAGACTCGCACGCCTGCTGCTGTCCACATATCGGCAACATACAGGTCTTGTTTGCCGTCGTTGTGGGCGTCGAGCCAGCAAACGCTCATTCCCGCGCCGACGTCTTCGACGGCAGCTTCGGCGGCCACGTCGGTGAACGTGCCATCGCCATTGTTGCGATACAGATTCTTCCGGCCAAAATCATTCACGACATACAAGTCAGGCAAACCGTCGCCGTTGTAATCATTCCAGCCGCAGCAAAAACTGAAGCGTTTGTTGTTCTGATCGAGCTTCGTTTCCTTCGTCACGTCGCGAAAGCTGCCGTCGCGATTGTTGCGAAACATGAAATTCGGGGGACCGTTGTTCGCGTCGTAGTACGGCGCCGGATAGCGATATTGATCGGTGCCCTGGTAGTAGATGTAGAGGCAGAAGTAGATATCGAGCCAGCCGTCGCGGTCGTAATCGGCGACAGCCGCGCCCGTGAACGTGCCTTGCGGTTCGCCGGCGAAATGAAAAGCATCCGGCTTGAGTTGGAATTTACCGTGGCCATCGTTCAGAAAAAGCAGCGGCCCGGTGGTGCGCACGATGATTGCGTCCTGGCGCCCTGAATTGGAGAAATCGGCGAAGAGCGCGCAAGCCGTGTTGTCGAGAAGACCAAGGCCGGAGCTCTCTGTGATGTCTTCGAACGTTCCATCGCCGCGATTTCGATAGAGCCGGTTGGGAAGGCCGGCAGGCTGGCAGATATAAAGGTCATCGAATCCATCACCGTCGATGTCGGCAAAGGAAACGCCGTTGTGCCCGTAAATATCAATCCCCGATGCCCCGTCGAGAACGGTGCGCCAGTGATCGATACCTGGGAGAAATTGTGCGCTATGGGAAGGATTTCGGCCGAGAGCCTGCTGCGCGATGTCAACGAATACCGGCGAGAGAGACTTGCTTCGCGTTTCGTCGACGCTCAACCATCTTGTGATTTTCAATTCGCCGCTCGCGCCGACCTCCCACGTCAGGTCCCAGTTCCCGATGCGATGCTCGCGGTGGAAGCCCGCGCCCGAGCCGACGAACTCGTATCGGACGCGAGTCTGAAGCGAAGAAGGTGCCACGCCGCTATTGTTCGATCCGTTGTTGAGCCGAATCTCGGTCACTTGAAATTCGGCGGTCTGCAGGGAAGAGAACCCACTCAGCGCCGACCGCCAGTCGCGAATCCAGGCAGCTCGATCGAAATGCTTTTCCGGTGCAAATCTATTGCGAGAGACATTCAGGAAAGAGGATGTGCGGACGTTTTGCGAATCCACTGGGATCGGCGGCGTCGCGTTCAGTGTTGAAGCCAGCACAGATTCGATCTCAGCCGTCTGCGCAGGCGATTTTAAAAGCTGATCACTCCATCGAGCAAGAGTCGCCGCAACCTGGTCGTGGTATTTCTCCGCAACGAAGTCGTCGAAACCTGGCTGAACCTTGCGCAATACTGCGTCGAGATTTCTCGGCGTTCGATAGTGAGGATGGACCTGGTACTCGCCGTTTGGCGAAGCATCTGGGTGGTAACTCGAGGGGGGCAAGAGAGAAGGGCCAAAACCGCTCGGAAGAAACGCAAGCGAAGCCCCCTGACAGGACCGCCGCAGGAATTCCCGCCGGCTGAGCCCGCAAAGCCGACGTTTTTCCCCAGAGGTCTTCAGGCAATACTCCCTTTTCGTGGAGAGAAAAATTTAGCATCGGGCTTTCGAAGCGTCAATCAAAGGAGCAGACGTACGGACGCGGCAAGTCCACTTCCGAAAAGCGCCCGGCCGAGAGATCTCGAGTTCGAGCCAGTCGGCGGGTTCTGAAACTTCACGAAGTTTGCGATTCGACGCTTGGCGCGAGCCTATGTGTAGTCTTCGCCCCGCCGCCCCTTTTGCAGTTTCCGCCAGACGGCAAAATGCTTTAAAATCAAGGCTAGTTGCCGCAGTGGGCGTGTAGCTCAGCTGGGAGAGCACCTGCTTTGCAAGCAGGGGGTCGCAGGTTCGAACCCTGTCACGTCCACCATTTTTCTTCTTTCGTTTCTAGTGCTTACGCCGCAATTACCACCTGCTCGGTGTTCGTGAATCTTGGAGCACTTGGAGCAACAACCTTTGGAAGTGTGAATCCGTAGCCCACCCGCCCTGCTTCAGCGAGACGAGTTTCCAGGTCTTCGTGGAGATGCGAGTAAACCTCGGACATTGTCTTCGGCTTGTGTGCCATCCAGAAGTTGTTGATGTCCTCCAAACAACGAGCGCCACGGAGCCACGTCTTGCGGAAACGCTTAAAGGCGTGCCAACCCATTCCTTCCTCGTCCAATTTCAATTTGACGAGGCGAGGCGTGAGCCAGCGATCTTCCAGGTTCCCGTAGAGATGAGGTGTTCCGTTTGCGGTGTAAAACAACAGCCCGGATTTTCCGTCCGCGTATTGCCGCAGGTACTCTGCGACATCCGGGTGCAAGTCGATGTCTCGCTTAGAGGCATTGGTCTTCAGATATTTCACGATTTCAGGTCGATCCTTCCTGATTTGCTGCTCGACCATGACTGTCCGCCCATCATTAATAATGTGACGGGCTTCGAGACCAAGGGCTTCGGAGATTCTCATCCCAGTCGAACCGAGCAAGACATAAAGCGCTTGTTCTTGCCCATTACTTCCACCGATGAGATTCGAAACCGTTGCTGCCTTGAGAGACGGTCGCTTCTGCTCCGAGTATTCAACGACGGGCAAATCCATCGTATCGGCGTCCCATGTCCGTTTGTGGACTGGTTCACCGTTCGGAGCCTTCAACGACTTCACGACTTGCTTGATGTATTCCACGTATTTGTTCGTGGTCCTGGCACTCAGCGATTCGGCCATCTTTTCAATCAACGGCTTCAACGCTAGGTTGTCTACTTGGCTTAACGGCAAGTTGCCGATCGCCGGGTAGACCCACTTGTTGAACGCCGCATCAATTGAAATTGTGTCGCGGAGAGGGTTTCGCTTTCTGGATACGGCGGTCTTCAAATAATTCTCCGCTTGCTCCAGAAACGTCACGTCTCCGACGACTACTTCATTGAACCGACCCTCTGAGTTCGCCCCGGATTGCTCGACAATTCCCTTCGCCTTTCTCTGAATTTCTGGAGATGCAGGCTTTGGATTTCCTTCTCTGTCGAACACGACCGGAGCGATCTTCCTGGTCATGTTGATACGTTCTTGCTGACCAGCGACATCCACCCGCCAGCGAACTCGATACCAGCCGGATTGAATGACGATGGTTCCGTTCTGACCGCAGCGACGACGCATGCTTTTCCTATTCCGTCGTTGCTTCGGTTGCGCGTTTTGAAGAATATAGGCGGACTGGCCGACCTGCAATGGGTCACTTAGGCTAGAACCCATTGGCTGAATTGCAGAAAAATTCATAAACAAGCCGAATCAGGCACACTTCTGCGCCTTGGTTGATTTCAGCTTGTTCAGGGATTGATTCCTGGACTCTTCGTGGCCTTATGGATTTCGGCCAGCGGTTCCGCTGGCCTACTGATGCCACTACCTTTTTAACCCCGAACCAGATGTCTGAGCACGCTCGACGGCGCGATCTGATCGGTTGCGACACTTCTGAGTCCCGGTCGCGGCTTAGGGTGTGCCTGGAGGGCACCGACTCACAAATCACAACATTTGAGTAAATTCATCAACACAGTTGTTACAAAAGAGGCGGCTAACTAGGCACCATTTGATTTCCAACGTGCGGAATTCGGACGCAGCAATGTTCGGGCTTAGGCGCGGGTAGAGCCTGATTCACCTCCCAACAGATGCCTGTGAGTGGGTGCTATTTAATTCCGATACAGCAGAAATCAGACGCCCAATCGTCGTGAGCCAAGCACTGAATCCGTCGGGGATGGCGAGACTGCAATTTCTTCAAGGCTGCGCGACCAACTGGGAAGCGAAGAGTGCCCCGGTTCGCACCATTCAGTTCTTGCTGGGACACAAATCGCTCGCACAATAGGAGGATGAATGAACGGCAGCGTAACCCTTTGTGTCCCGATTTCGTCGCTGAGGACGGAACCGTGTTCACAGAAATTGAAGTCACCCTCCAACCAGATGGCGGCGACATGCACGACGCCGTTCAGCTAGTGAAAACGTTAGAGCGCCCTCGGAGCGCCGACAATGAGTGAGAGAAAAGTGAGTCCGACTGATTTCGCCGCCGAGATCGAGCGGCTGGAGGCTGCGGGAAAGCTGCCGACGCTGGAACAAGTTCTTGATGCGGTGGCTGATGCTCGCCACAAATTTGCACCACAAAATTCTGAAGGCTCGCCAAAATCCAAACGCAAACTAAACGTGGCCGGTTCGGACTATGATGGGGAATGGCACCCGGCCCGTTTTTGATTTTCGATAAATCTGCGCTCCAATCGTTCAGCCTGGACGAAACGAATTGGCTCGACAACTTCTACTACACGATCATCACACCAATTTTCTTCGCTGAAACACTGGCCGACCTCGAAAAAGAAGTTAGCCGTGGACGTTCTCCTGAAGATGTTGTCGGCTCACTCGCTCACAAAACTCCTGACATGAGCGCATCACCCTCCGTACACCATCGAACGATCTTGGGTTCAGCTTTGATGGGACATGAAGTCCCGATCCGGCCTACCTTGCTTCGTTCTGGCGGACGCTTGGTCAAATTAGGCGACGGAAACAGTGGCGTATTTTACGACCCGGCTCCCGAAGAAGAAGCACTGAATCGTTGGTACAACCACGAATTCCTCGATCTCGAACGTCAGGCTGCGAAAAACTGGCGGCGAGATTTGTCAGGCATCGACCACACAGCGACATACCAGTATTTTCAGAATTGGTTCCTCGTCGGGAAACCAAAGACGGACCTGGAAGTGAAAAATATCGCCGACAGTTTCATCGATGGCTGGCCGCAGGATGCGGTATTGAAGTTTGCCCTCGGTTATCTCGGAATTTCGCAAGCGTTTCATCCGCAGATCATCCAGCGATGGAACGACGCTGGTTCACCGCCGATAAAAGATTTCTGTCCCTACTTTCGCTACTACCTCGGTGTCGCCCTCTTCTTCGATCTCGGCATCGCTTCCGACCGAATTTCACGCGAGCGACCGAAGGGAAAGGCGGACAATAAGGTTGACCTCGCGTATCTATATTACCTGCCGTTTTGCCATGTCTTCACTTCGATGGACAAGCTGCACAAGCGCGTCGTTCCCCTTTTCTTGGGGTCGGACCAATCGTTCATCGACGGTGCCGAGATGAAGGCGGACCTCGCCAAGCTCGATGCTCACTACTCCGCGATGCCTGAAGAGGTAAGGAATTCTAGCTTTTTTCGTTTCGCCTCGTACCCTCCCGATGACACGAGTTTTCTCACTACTCGCTTATGGGATAGACACTCGTCCCATTGGCGAGCGAACAAAGCGAAAGCAGAGTCGGAACCGAAGGATAAGGATGAAGAAGCACGAATTGTTGCGGAGATCAATCGTGTGGCGAAGATGGCCGAGAACGCGCCCTTTGTCTCGTCGGAAAATACGCCTTCGCAGGATGAGACTCAATTCGTTCAACTTCGCCGTATGGTGTCGCGACGGAAGGGCAAATGGATTCGTTATTCAGATGACGTACTTTGAGAAGTCGGTCTAAGGGATTGAAATCAGCAAACCGCCTGTGATGCCGATGGATTGTTCATGGCCATGGGCGAAGTTGTATTCGTAGGTTGGTTCAAGATACCAGCCGAATCGATGCTTGCGTGACGGCCAGAACATGAAGTCGCCGACTGCTTCCGCGCTGACAGAATTGCTCTTCATGCCGAATTGGTTGGTGTGATCCCATTCGGGACCGACGCCGAACATGAATTCCACTTTCGGTGAAATGTCCCACGGCTTCTTGAAAAGAAGATCGGTTCCCCATTCCGTGGAATGTCGGCGGAAAAGCGCAGTGGTTCCAAATTCCAGTTCCAACCAATTCTTGATCGGGGTGATCTCGACAGCTAAGTCGGGACCGAAGCTGTTTGCGGAGTCCGTGATGCTCCGAAATGCCGCTGCACCGACCTCGACCACAGCGCGTTCTTTTTCTTCTTCGACTGCCTGAGCCGAAGCTTTTCCAACACAAAGAACTGCTAAGACAGCACAGAGGAATATGGCGCGGCGGAACATCGCACAAGTTTACATGAAGCTGCGTTTTCTTCGTCAGGCGGCAGCGAGTATCCTAAAGTCATGGAATCCGCTGTTTTGCAACGAGCAAGTCTCGCAACGCGCGGACGAAGGCTCGAATACTTCACTATCGCTTGGAATCTGATCGAAGGTCTGGTGGCTGTCGTCGCTGGTGCGATAGCGGGCAGCATATCGCTCGTCGGTTTTGGAGTGGACAGCTTCATCGAAGTCACATCCGGCGCTGTGTTGCTGTGGCGAATGAACGCAGATGCCGACGAGCATCGTCGAGAACGAATCGAACAAGTAAGTCTCAGGCTCGTCGGCGGATGCTTCCTGGTCTTGGCGGCATACGTCGGATACGAAGCAGTTAGCAGTTTGGTCGAGAAGAAGGCACCGGAGCATAGTCTTCCGGGAATCATTCTTGCGTGCATTTCTCTTGTCGTAATGCCACTGCTCTCCCGCGCAAAACGTCGAGTGGGAACCGGTTTGAACAGTCGTGCGATGGCTGCGGACGCCAAACAAACGGAATTCTGTACCTACCTTTCCGCAATTTTGCTAGGGGGCTTGCTTCTGAACATGGCCGCTAACGTCTGGTGGGCGGACCCTGTGGCGGCACTGGTCATGGTTCCCATCATCGCGAAGGAAGGCTTGGACGGACTCCAAGCCAAAGCATGCTGCGCGTGACGTGCATCTGGTAGTCTAGAAGAGTATGAACTTCCTCCAAACGAGATCGATCACGGCGTCGGCTCTCTCGTTGTGGCTAGGCGTACTTGCGTGCCTGCTAGGATGTGCAAGTCCCACAAAGGCTAGTCAATTGCGGTCGCAGACTGTGGCGGTTCAGTGCCCTGACAGCGGCGACGCCGGTGACTCCTGTTGCCAGCATCATCCAGGAAGTTCGGAAAAGAATCGTCATGCGATGTCGTGTTGTCCCACCGAAACCGCGCTCACGCAAAAGCAAAATCTGACTCTACTCGCGCTCGCCATCTTTGTTGCCGTTTTGATTCCCGCCCATTTGGACGGAGTCCACTTCGACTCGACCGATTCATTTTCAGGCGATGCGATCCCGTTCCAGACGGGTCGCGATATACTTCAACAAGTTCACGTCCTTCGCATCTAGAAAAATCCGAACGACCTACCCGAAATGGATTCTCCTCCTGCGGATTTTTGCGTCCGCGTGGCTATAACTCTTTCCAATTCTAAAAGGAGAAGAAAATGAAAACGTTGAAAGTAGCCTTGCTGATGGCGGTGATTGCACTCGGATTGACAACTACGGCAAAGGCGGCGCACAAAGGGTGCTGTGCGTCTGCTGAGTGCTGCGGTTCATGTTCCGGCTGCAAGTAAACGCGAGTAGGTGAAGTGAGGGGGGCGTGAGCCGCAAGGCTTGCGCCCCTGTTGTTAAGGCGGCGGGAACGCTAGAGGAACTTCTGGATGCGTTCGACTAAACTATTTTCCCTTGGGCATCTTCTTAACAACGCTTTTCGTTAGCTCTTCCATCGAAATCCAGTGTGTCGTCAGTTGAAGTACTTTCTTCAAATCTTCAAGATCGTGGTCATCCCATTTACGTTCGTAGTGAGTCTCGTCGTTGCCCAACCACGCGGCTCGTTTTGCCATTTCCCTTACATTGCTGTTATCAACGTGCGTTGCGATGCAAGGTCCAAGTTGTTGGGCCTTGATTTCCTTAGCTTTGTCAGGCTTCAACTTGCAGAGGTAGTCCTTCATCAGAAACTCCAATGCCTTCCGGTATCCAGGACCTGCAATCAGCTTCAACCCCTGAAGTTCAGCATTGCGAGCCTCAGTAAAAATCTCACAGTACTTAGGGGAAACCGCAGAAATGTGCTCGTCAAATTTGAAGGGGACCGGCTCGAATGGAACCGATTCTGAGTACTTGAAGCCGTTGTTATGCGGTCCGTGCCACATCTGATAGCGCACGATGAAAAGCGAGGTGCAGGCGGAGCGAGGGCATATGTAACTTGCTTCAATTTTTTCTGAGTCGCTGTAACCACCGAGGAAGCGCGGATCGATGCCGTGGTGACAAAGCGGACATGTATCCACCAAACGGTCCACTACAACTGTTCGATCCGATCCTTTTTCTATGTCTTCGACTTCTAGGCTAGGCATCACACGAATTGTATCACCGGGAATGAACGGACATCGTTGTAGCCTAGCACTGGCCTAAGCATGACGAACGGCAAGCCGAAGGCTGCTATTCAGAAAGACGATAAAGAATCCCTGTGGGCGTCGGCTCGCACCAAAAACCATCATTGTGGCCTAGCTCGGTCAGCCTTTTTTGGATTTGGTTCTCTAAACTCTTGCGAGCAATCTCGAGATCTACCGCATCCACGATTCGGACGTGCGCTTCTCTTCCTGTGTAGATGTTATCCGCAATGAACCTTCCGGCTTTTATTGCGGTTCGAAATACATTTTCTTCACCACCGTTAATCGACACACAGTAGGTCACGGTAGCAGGCGGTGCAGTGAAAGGGTGTTGCATGGAACTATCATGGGGCATCGGCGCGAAGTTATGGGATAGTGTCGTGATTGAGTTAATAACGCAATGGAGAGTGACAGTTTTGAATCGCCGAGGCTGAGCGAAAATAGAACGAGCACTCTTAAGAGTGCCGACTCATGCCAAACGACAAGTTCTTTGATGAATCGACTGCGCAATCTCGAATCAAGGCTACGATTGTGCGTGATTACTTTTGGGCGTGGGTCAAGGTCATCGTTAGCACGCAGAAGAAGTGGAAACGCGGTGACCGAATAGCTTACATCGATTTGTTTGCAGGTCCGGGTCGCTACAACGATGGTACGAAGTCAACTCCACTCCTAGTCCTTGAAAGTGCGATAGCCGACACGGATATGTGTGAGCGTCTTGTAACTCTGTTCAATGACGCGGACAAGAAAAACTCTGAAGCGCTTGCCAAAGAGATAGACGCGATTCCTGGAATAAAAAGTCTCAAGTATAAGCCGCAGATTCAAGCCGAAGAGGTCGGCGACAACATCGTAAAAATGTTTGAGAAGTCCAAACTGGTCCCGACATTCTTTTTCGTTGACCCTTGGGGGTACAAAGGACTGTCGCTAGGCCTGATAAATTCGGTTCTAAGAAATTGGGGATGCGATTGCGTATTCTTTTTTAACTACAACCGCATAAACATGGGGTTGGGAAATGAGGCCGTCCAAGAACACATTGATGTTCTGTTCGGGCCAGAACGTGCCGCAAGACTTCGTACCAAACTAGAAGGCTTGGTGCCGTGGGAACGAGAGACAGCGATAGTCGAAGCACTCGCCGAAGCGCTCAAAGAGTTGGGCGCAGACTACGTACTTCCGTTCTGCTTCAAGGACGAAAATGGGACCCGCACCAGCCATCATCTTGTATTTGCAACAAAGCATCCTCTCGGGTATCGAATAATGAAGGAAATTATGGCGAAATACAGTTCGGAGGAGCACCAAGGAGTCGCCTCTTTCGAATACCGCCCGGCTTCGCAGAATTACCCGATGCTTTTTGAGTTCAATCGTCCACTGAACGATCTGGAAGAAATGCTGTTGCGTGAGTTCGCTGGACAAACCCTGACAACGGAGCAAATCTACGACCTGCATAACGTCGGGCGACCTTATATCATGAAGAACTACAAAGTGGTGCTGCGGAAGATGAAGGACAACAACGTGATTCGAACTGAGCCAACCAAACTCAGAGCGGGCACCTTCGGCGACACCGTCAAAGTCACATTCCCGATGAAGGAGGGCAATTGAGCGCGAACAGTGCAATCGAATGGACAGACGCAACGTGGAATCCCGTGCGAGGTTGCACTAAGATCAGTCCGGGATGCAAACACTGTTATGCCGAAGTCTTTGCCGAACGCTTTCGAGGTGTCTCAGGACACCCATATGAACAAGGCTTCGATCTTCGCTTGGTGGCGCAGAAACTCGGCGAACCGTTGAGGTGGCAAAAAGCGAAGATGATTTTTGTCAATTCAATGAGTGATCTTTTTCAGGATGGGGTATCTGACGATTACATTCAGGCCGTCACCGACGTGATGGTGAAAGCAAATTGGCACACGTATCAGGTGCTCACAAAGCGCTCTGGTCGCATGGCACACTTGCTCTCAACGAAATTGAGATACGCAGCCGCCGCGAGACATATATGGTGGGGGGTGAGCGTCGAAGACAGAAAATATGGTTTACCGCGAATTTCTGAGATACAAACTGCGCCTGCTGCGATACGTTTTCTGTCCGTCGAACCGCTACTTGAAGACTTGGGAACACTCGATCTGCGGGGAATACATTGGGTGATCGTTGGTGGTGAAAGCGGCCCAGGTGCTCGCCCATTGCTTCGGGAGTGGGTAATCTCGATTCGTCAACAGTGTTCCGATAACGACGTGCCCTTCTTTTTCAAACAGTGGGGCGGCTTGCACAAAAAACGCAACGGTCGGTGTCTCGATGGTCAAACATATGACCAGTTTCCTGAACGGATTGATGCAGTCGCCGCATCAATCGACGACCGTATTCGGTGGGCTTCGGAGATCGAAAACAGGTTTCCCAGACCGGACGTGTTCAGGTTAGCTGCCTTAGCCTGAGTGCACCTTGCCGTAAAAGAACGAAATGCCGATTGGCATCTGCAAACTTTGTCTCCAGTCGAAGTCCCTGCTACTGGAACGAATCCCGCATTGGTTCACTGGAACACCGACGCTCGGAAGAACAAAATGATCGAAACTTCCCGGCAGGTTCACGACTACGTTCTCTGTCTCGATTGCGAGCAATTGTTGAACGTAAATGGGGAGCAGTGGGTACTTGAAAGGCTCGCGGTTGGGCTTGCGTCGCCGCTCTATTACGCACTCGGCGGACTCGAACCAATCCATCGGGAGACCGATCTCGACGTCTACGCGGTGGTCAGGAATCCAGAATTCGACGTTGAGAAAATTGTCCATTTCGGTGTCGGGGTATTTTACAAAGCTGCTGTACACCGGTGGAGAATCGACAAGAACAGATGGCAGAAGCTGAGTTTTGGCGCGTATTTGGAGCCTCTCCGGTTGTTCTTGCTAGGACAGAAAGCGTTCCCTGCGGGTCGTGCCACATTGACATTCTGTTTGCTGCCACCAACAAACAGCCCGAAGCGAATCTATAACCCTTACGAGTGGATGCCTGGCGAACATCACACTTACTCGTTCTGCATCATTGGCCTTGAGTTTTGGCTGAGTCTAGGCAAACAAATCTCTCAAGATTTTTGCCACCTGTGTTTTGCCACAAAGCCTTACAGACCCGTCGTAGTGAACGGACACACAGATTCGGTAATGACTTCTAGAGCAAACGATGTGATACGAACTGGTGGAGTGAAAGGAAAGCTTGCTAAAGGCAGTCGCAAGACCGGCATTTAGGCTTATATTCCGCTCTGGAGTTTGCCGGAGCTTCGATTCGCTCGAAGTTGTCGTCTAAGGGGCGTGCCTTTGGAAACGCGGATCAAGAACGGGTCGCCCGAATACCTTGGGTCGGCCAATTTGCGGGTCGCTCCGGTATATTTCCGGTGAACGGAAAAGCAATAGCCCGATCATCGTTGAGCGTAAGGAGCCATTTGAAACCGTAGTGTTTTTGTTCTGGATTGGCCTCTACAACCTCCTGAGATGGTTCACACCCCACGATCTCAAGCTTACGAACGTATTGGAGTGCGTTCTTGTGATTGTCAATCACAAGTGGAGTGTCTAGAACCTGCTGCCCATAAAATCGAACCACGGTATTCCACGTAAACTCATCTTCGGTCCATCGCGTCGGGAGATCATTCGCTTTAAGAAATTCGCACAGATGTTTCCTCAACAATTGGAAGGAAAGGATGTTGTGAACCAGTCCGTCAGGGTCCCATTTTTCCGGCTTGTCTTGGAAGGAAGGCAAACGATCATCCAACATCTTCAATAACTTCTGCGCTCCAGTACCGGCCAACTGTGGATGAGCAACCCAATCACAGAAGAACTTTAGAGTCCAATACTTGGCCGGGTGTTTGTCGTGCTCAAGCATTTTTCTGACTTGGACAAAGGTATGAACAACATTGGCTTTGTCCTGCGGTTCGTCATTCAAGCGTGGGAATAATTCATCGGCGATTGCATCTCTTGTCATCTAGGTTGCTCCGCTTCATATTTCCCCGGCGCTGCATTCCCAGAAGGCTACTCTATCGCAGGAGCAGTAGCCGTCCGAAACGCCGCGATGATAAGTTTGACTCGGTCCTCGATGAATGACCCTATCAAAATTGCAGAGATGAAGCGGATCATCGGACGGGATGTGTCCGACAACGTACAGAGGACGGACAGTAGATTTGCCGATGAGATGAACTGGTTGCTAGACGAGTTGTCCGAACCGGGAATCTTCGAGACGGTCGCAATTCACGAAGCGGGACACGAACACTATTATCTTCTCGCTGGAGGCTCTGGCATTGAGTTCATTCCTCCAGTGGTTCGTTTCTACCGGGATAGAGTGATGAAACCTTTTGGCAGACAAATGGCCGCCATTAAAGTCCACAAGTATCTTCCTACAGAGAGTGACCCTGATTGGTACTCAAAACTCGCCAAGGGCTTTGCCGCGGGAGGTGAGTGTTCCGTTCGATTCCCTGTGCTGCGCCGTCGCCGCGATGGCGCAGATTTTAAGGCGTGGACCGAGACATGTGCGGAGGGATACAAAGGTATGCCCCCAGCAGAGATAGACCAAATCGCAAAGAAAATGTGGATTGATGCACAAACGGTAGTTCGCGACGAGTTGAATGACGACGTCTTGGAGGAAAAGATACGACGACGCGCAACAGAGATCACGCCTCAGCTTTTTCCTTGGCTGCGCGCTTAGGTCACCTGCAGTCCTCTTCGGCGGATTCAAGCCTCGTCTCATTGATCGATTTCAAAACGGCTCGGACGAACTTTGCTTTGCTCTCCAGAGCGTTGAACACGGGGTTCTCCAATTTGGTTCTCATGACCGCCGCCGTGGTGGTTGGTTTATCGCTCATCGTCCGCGCTCCCAACCTTTCACGATCTGACCAAGCGCAGCGCCGATCTCGCGCCACGATTTGCCGGTTGCGATGCCGCGATCGTACTCAGCCTGCAGGATCGCTTGCTGTCCGTGAGTCGTCCATTGACACATGCGGAGGTCTACGATTTGCTTCCAGGAGTCGACTGCAGGTTCTGATTTGTTCGCCTGCGGCTTCGGCTGGACTTCGGATGCGTGATTACGACGGCCATTGCGGTATTCCACCTGCGGCTCACTCGACTTTGGTTCGTCGCGATGAGTTCGAGCGTGATTGATCAAGCCACCAACGATGCTTCGGTCCTGTTTCGGCGCTGGCTTGAAATGAACGCGGCCGAACTGCGGATTGTTGATGATGTTGCCTAACGCCAAATCAAGATTGTGCTCCGTGACTGGATTGCCGCGCATCCATCCGAGGAGTGAGGCGCAGTTCTCGAATCCTTCTTCTGATCCGTCCAGGCCGATCCAACGTGATTGACGCGCGGCCCAGTTGCGGTACGCTTCCACTTCAGGCGGGCTTAGTTTTGTAGCGAGATTCTCGGCTTTCAAGTTTGCGACGCTCTTGAACTTAAGTTGGCTCTTCACCTGCGAGAAGCTCAAGGACAACGTTTGCGGTGTGATGTCGGCGGCTTGATCGATGATTGGGTCGCAGAGAATGTTTGCGTTTTTTACGCCGACATCGCCGTCCGCGATGATTTTATTCTCTGCAGCAAACTGAGTGTATGCGTCGATTTCGTTCTGGGTAATGCTCGTTGATGTTCTCACTGGTGTTTCTCCTTCACTGCTGGGCCCTTAGAGCCGTGTTGAGTTGAAATTGACCGTACAGTCTTGACCATCTGCGAAGATCGTCCTTAGAGGCTGCGATCAGGGCCTTGCGATCAATGTGCGCCGGAAGAGGTTTGTAACCTGCGTATTGGTCACGTTGCTTTTGCGCTTCGAGAGTTGCATCTGCGTGGGCTTGTTGGTTCGCCATGAGGTTCGTTTGCGTTTCGTAGTTGGCCTCGGCCCTGATTTCCATTGGGCTTGCAGTGTTGACGAGCCACTTCTGGCGAGCCAACGCAGCGTCGGTTTGGAACTCCTGGAGTTCCAGTTGAGAGGCCCCGGCCCACCGCTCAATGCCAATCCCAGCTTTGTGAAGTTTCTCGTTTGCTTCACACTCGCTCAGATTTTTCTCACGGCAGATCGATACGAACTCGGCACGTCGTTCTTCGTCAGTCTGCGTTGTAGGTGGCGTTGACCAAGCGAAGCGTTGGGGATATTGCTGTGCGAGCGCGATGTAGAGCTTCGCACTCGGAGTTTCTCCAGGGTTCAGTAGCGATTCCAGGAGGTCGCGGTTGCTTTGAATGATCGACAGACGCTTGCCATTAATCAGAGCGCGGCACGCGTGAGTCCATGCGCCTTCCGAGACGGATGCGGCACGCATCTCGTCAGCGTGCTGAGTGACTCGGTCAGCCGCTTCCGCCCTCGCTTTTGTCGTGATGGCGTCACCCAACATCATTTCGAGATCGGAGACGCTTTTTTGTAGAAGGCGTTGAACGACATCGTCGGGCGCTCCGGTTAAATACGGCAAGATTCTTTCGACTAAGAGCTTCTTTTGTTGCAGGACTTCCATGGCTTTCTCCTTAAGGGTTGCTGGTTTTAATCAGCAATCATTTGCTGCCGTTCAGATATCTGTGCGCTTCTGGTGACACGTACATAAAGTGGACGGCATTTGGTTGTTGCTGCGGAATTGGTGCCGGTGGTGTTGGTGCAGGTGTGGCGTTCGGCTCGGGTTTGGGTTCCTCGCGCTTCTTTAGCTTCTTCAATTTCGGTAAAGACGCCAGACCGATCTCGTTTCTGGCGCCCGGCAAGACCTTCCAGCATTCGTCGAAACCACCGCAGTGCTCCACCCAATAATCTTTTCCGTGCCCCGGGGAAAGTTCTCCGGTTTCTCGATTGAGGTAAGGTGCGCCGCCACCGCCAGCGAAAGGAAAACGACCGCCAGCGTCGTTGTGACCGACGAATTTGTCGTAGTTGACCCACTCGTCGAAAATTCTGCGCTCAAAGTCGAGAAGTGATTCACCTTCTTTCACCTCTGGTGCGTTTAAAGCGCGACTCATTTCGCGAGCGACTTCCAAAGCTTCGTCGAGCGTTCGTGCATCGACACCGGGGCTCACTTCGCCGAACATGCACTGACTTCGCTGGATGCGCCGGGCGAGGCCTTGTGCATTCATGCGTTCTGCCTTGAGATTCTCCAGGTGATCCACCATCGCTTGGTGAGATCGTGCTTTCTCGCGGGCACGCTGGCGCTGCTTGCGCTGCAGGTTCGATTTACGCGTGGACAGTTGTTGCGGTGTGGGCTGTTCTATCGTTTGCATGGATACCTCCAGTGATCTTTCTAAGGCTGCTGCGAGGCTCCACGCCTCCTGTGACAGTCACAACTCGGTGAAATTGGTGTCGTGCCGCCGCGCGTGATGACCACGCGAAGGGCGGGTGGGGGCGACTGCGGCTCCGGGAGTGCCGGGGGTGTTGAAAAAGATTCGAACTTTAGAATTTGATCAGGACTGAAATAAGTACGGACGTACCATTGCATAAAGATGACATTTCTATCAATCTGTCATCTGAGGCGATTGCCATGAGCCCACGAATCAAGCCGGTATTGCGTGGTCGTAGCTGGAAAAAGGGTGACCTTCAGGGGATTACACCCGAAGAGTTGCGAGCGATGATTAAGGTCGCCAAGAGCAACCGCTACGGCAAACGCAATGAATGCATGCTTCTGGTCGGCTTCTCGTTCGGACTACGCGTGTCCGAGTTGCTGAACCTCAAGGTTGGCGACATCGACCTCAACAACAATCAGGTCCACCTGGAGCGGTTGAAGAACGGCAAGACTCACGACCCTGCGATCTCCAAGGCTCTACAACGCACGTTGAGGGCTTATATAAAGGAGCGGAACGCTAGGCCGCACGATCTTCTGTTCACGTCGCAATGGAACCCGGAGAAGGCGATGTCTCGCGGATTCTTTCACAGGTGGTTCAGCGAGACCGCCAAGGAAGCCGGTTTGGACGTTGCGAAGCGTCACCCGCATGCTATGCGACACGGTCTGGGCTTCACAATGAGCGCTGCTGGCATGAATCCCCAGACCATCGCTCAAGCGTTGGGTCACCAGAGCGCGAGAATGGCCTTGATGTTCTATGGATCGGTGACCGATGACGTTGCTGACCGCGCACGCAAGGAGGCGTTCTCTAGGTATTCTTGGCTGTAGCCGAACTGCATTTGGTGCTAAAGTGAACGCAGGAGGAGTTAAACATGTTCAACTTACCTCCCCTTGCTACCTTGTTCACGTTCGGCACTGTCGCGGTCGTAGTGGCTCTAGTCGCATATCGACTGATTTGGGCCGCTGCAAGTCTTTCCGGCGCTGGAACGCTACCTAGACGCTTGCAAGGATGGCGGCGCTGGCTTCAAGGCAAGTAAAAAGGCCAACTGAGATTCCGACCCTCCCTGCTTACGGCTTGGAGGGTTTTTTCGTGCCTGCTTGCTGAGGGTGACAGTCTGCCCAATTTTGTCGCCTTTACCGGAAATCCCTGACTGAAAACAGAGCAGTATACTGGCCTTCGCTTGGGGCGAAAATCGGTAATTATGTCATCTTATCGCTCCGATTCCTCGCTATGGCCACCGCTTCGTGGGTAGTGCCGCCTCGACTGCGCGCAGCCTAAGCGGTGACCGCCCTCGTTCTGATAGGAGCGCCTCAGCGCTCTTCGCCAACGCCTTGCGTCTGGCGAATAACCGTCGAGCGGACTTCTAGGAAACGCCAGAATCGCGATTCGGGGCACTTACACGTAGGAACCTCCGTGGCGAAGTCGTGGCCCTGGCACACGTTTGTGCGGAAATAACCGCGTGTCGAGGCTTCCTGAGCTACTAAATTCTATGCATCGCCTCTCGCATTTGACCTAAGTCCCGCGAATCGACGGACTCGCGTCTGAATCACCGCTTCGTGACAAAAATGCTCGGAAAAAATCTTGAAGACCATTTTTCTAGAGAACGCGCCCGATGTACCACACCTGTCCGATTGCTACGTTCGGGATCGGGGGACCAACTCGGCCTGCGTTAAATACCTAACGGTTAGCTTCATCCAAGACCGCGCTTGCGTTCTGCGTAGCAGATGCGCGATATGGCAAAACTGTTCCAAAGGAGGCTGACTACGCTGCGTTGTAGATCTCACGATTACAAAATCAAAAGACAACAACACACATCAATGCATACACATACGTCCATCTAATATATCTAACGCAGAACGCAAGAAGGCGAGTGCCACTGACTCACTTGTCTTCGTTGAGTTCCCAACCAAGCCTCCTTTCGTGAGCTTTCCTACGCAAGCTCTAAACGCCCTTTTTTGAGTAGATGTCTCCGGCCAAATGGAGCAGGTTCTTGGCTACCAAGGTGGCAAGATCGTTCTTGATCTCACCGACTGGCTTGTTGCGGTGATACAACTCGTCCCGGACCTGTTTGTACGTCGCCGTCTGGCGCAGGCCGATCCAGTTCTGGATTCGGAGTTGTTCCGAGGTGACACCGCCGAAGATGAACACCGCCGACTCAGCGCAGTAGTCCCAGAGCTTTTTGGCCGCCTGGAAATGCACCGTGTCGATCTCTTCGCTCATGTCCAGCAAGGCGTACAGCATCGCGATCCTGCGAACGTGAGCCGCGGCCCTGGCTGTCATCTTGCCGGCCACGCCGTCTGGTCCGTCATGCTCCAACGTATGGTACTTGCTCACCCACCATTGTCTGGCTGCGCCGGTCATGTTGACGTGCTTGACTTGCTGCGCCCGCCGCAAGATGAGACACAGTTTCTCGATCTCCTTTGACCAATCGAGTTGCGGACCGCCTAAAGGGCAATCCTTGACGCGGTACACGTAAACGTAGATGAAACGGTTACCGAATCCGTTTTCGTCAGAACCTGTCGGCATCTTTCTGCGGAGTTCATGGATCGTAGTGTCGCCGCTGATGGACAGATGCGGGGCTTCGCATTTCGCCGAGTTGGATAAACCTTCGCTCGTCTTGCCTTTGACGATGTTGCGTAGCGCTTTACCGTCCCAACCGTCGCGGAGCACGATGTCCGCCCTGGATTCCGTCTTGCCGGCGAGAACAAAAATGGACGCAAGCTCACCCTCACGAATGTAAAGGCGTTTGTCGTCAACACCGCGAACCACGACCGGCGAATACACACCCTTTACCTGGCGCATTTCCGTGGTCGTATCTTTGATCTGACTGATGATGGCTTCCGCCGAACCGAAGCCGGAAGTGACTCTGTCCGCGTACCACTTCGGATCGATATACTTCAAAACGTCATCAATGGCATCTCGACCGGTTCCCTTACGGCTTTTGGATGAGTCGCCGACGCGGCACATAAACTCGTTCGTGAAGTGTTGTGTGGCTCCGATGTTGAAGTAAGGACCGCGTCCGACGATGCTGCCGAACGACACGAGGAAGTCCAACAGCATACCAGCGGGATGTGATTCGCAGTGCGCTGACACCTTGCGAACGATCTCACCGGCTATGCCGTACAGAACTTTGTCGCTCCACTTCGGACCGGGCTGCGAAGGTAGAACCCGAACTGGATATTCATCGCCTTCGTAAACGAGTGCTTCTTTCTTTTCTTGCTCGCGGTCAAGCCAGTCCTCCGCGTGTCGCTTGCAAGCCTCATCGATCTTCTTTTGAACCCACGGGGTCACCGCCAGCTTTCTACCTTTGTAGATGTCGACCCCGTCGACGTCAATAAACACCGGATCAGGTTCCCCAACGACATTCACCACGACGAAGGGACCGTTGAACTTACCGAATGTTCCCGGATCGGGTGGAAGCGGCGGCTCTTTTTCGACAACCTTATAGAGGATTGATTGAATCTCGTTTAATACTCGAATCTGTGTATCCAGGTCGTCCGCCTCATCGAACTCAGGAAGAACTACGTCGGCGGAGTCTTCATCCAGGGATTCGAGCACCGTTTCATTGCCCTTCTTGAGCTTCCGAATCACTTCAAGTCTTGGATCGATCAACGCAGCCGCCGCTATTCGTGCGTCAACTTCATCGGACCATATCTTTGACTGACCTTTCTTGAGCAATCCATCGACGTCAGGAATATCGCCGAAGGTCTCAGCCAAGGAAGTTTTGATTTCCTCAAACGACGCCTTGTCGTCGTTCAGAAGTTCAACGGCTTTTTGGACTTGAGCTTCACTCCAGCCATCTTCGATCACGCTGGTTGATGTTTGAACCGGGGCGTCAACGCTGTCGATGTGGGTGGTGTCGAGCGAGGTGGCAACATTCATTGCACACCAGCCTTACCTGACAGCGACTCAACGCCCCATGGTTCTACCCGCTCCTCTTTGATCGGATGAACATTAATTGCTTGCTCACCTTGTCCTTCAAGCTTGCCTGGCGCTAGTTCGAAAGTAACTTTCTGTCCGACAACCGGCGTGTCAGCTGATCGCCAGTTAGCTGAGTGGAAAAACACATCGCGTTCGATGTCCTCACAGATTAGGAAACCGTAACCGGCATCCAAGAACCGCTTAACGGTCCCGTACTTTTTATTTGATTCATTTCTTACGCTCATCCTTTCTCCCTTTGTTTCCCACCCATTCGGATGGATTTTTCAGCGGTTGATCCGCCAAAACTCTTTACTGCTTCGTTCAAAACCTCACGTGTGAACTGAATTCCACTTCGCACGCTCGAACTTCGCCCCGCGCTTTCTCCAGCAGCCGGCCCAATTCATCGGCGTCTACGTCGTACTCGTTGCGGAGATGTCCGCGGCATTCCGACATGGAACGCCCATCGAACAAAAACTCAACCGCTATGTTCACGATGTCCGTTTCACTGACCCGGGGTCTGTCTGAAACGTCTATGCAGCTTGTCATTTTTTCTCCATCAAATTCTTAGTTGCTCTGAGCGCATGCGAATCCAGCGCGTGGTCGCTCTCTTCAGACATAATCTTCGCGACGCGGCGGATCGCCAGCACCGTCAAGACATCGTCGACGCGGGTGAAGTTGATCGGAACGTGGCTGCTTGCTATCGCGTCCACACTCAGTTGGAGTTCGTATAATTCGGCAAGCACGTCAAGTAAGTGCGCGGCATAGTCATCGCTGAAGTGTTTTCCTGGCTCTGCGTTAATTCCTTGCAGGAAACGCGTCAAACCGACCCCAGCAATCCTGCAAAAGTTTTGCGCCGCGCAGCCGAGTTGCGTTAGCGTACGCGCGATCTTTGCTTCGCTTGAATGAGTTGGTAGCATCGGTCTCCGTGAAACTCTTCATCCGATCGTTTTCGAGTAAATAAAAGCGCCGAGGAAATCCTCGGCTTGAAACTTAAATGACATGTTGAAACAGGCTGCCTGCACGCGATACGCGCCACGACGCATTCGCCTAGTGAATGACGAGCCGGAACGCGTCAGTCGCCGCCGATGGAACTCTGCGGGCATACCAAGGGTCCAAGGACGGCGCGTCGGTTCCGCTGTTGCTTGTCAGAAGGAGCCGGTGATGGGGTGCTATTTAAGTGCCAAGGCACCGGTACGGGCATGGGATCGCGGCGGGCACCAGCGACGTGAAGAGGCACCCTTATCGCCTACAAAGAGTGCCGGTAATAGGGTGCTATTTATCGGCAGGGATGCTGCGGCGTCCCGAAGGCCCGGGGACGACTCATCGGCTTGACCTCCCCCCTTATAAGAGGCCGGTAAGTGGGTGCTATTTAATTGGGGGCAATTCCCCTCGCTCCCAGCTATTCGGTGCCGGTACGGACGCCCCTATTTAATTGCAGCTAGGTCGAGCAGATTTGACAAAAAGCGGACTACCTAGTTGGGGATTCTTCGTCTCATACCCATCTACTAGGTGCCGGTAGTAGAGCACCAATTAAATTGGAGCTAAGTCGAGGGGGCGCAGGCCAGAATTTGGGTCGTCGGCAGCTCTGTGCAACCCCCTCATTAGGTGTCGGTGATTGGGGCTATTTATGGCGGGTAATCGAATCAGCAGGATGCGAGGCGGGTGGACGAATTCACGGCTTCTTCCGATTTCATGAATTTGACGTACATCGGGCCACTCCCGACCGAGGCGACGATCCGCATCGGGCCGGTATCGTCAGGCGCGAAGATAACCTGCGCCCGGTTGAAGCAGTCATCGGCCTCAACCTCGATCCGGTCGCCCAGGTGCAATGTTTGCTTATAGGTTTCTTCAGCCATGAACGCTCCGCGCTTCAGTCGACTAGCTTTCCGTCCCCGTCGTAATTCGCCAGGGCTGCTTCCTCGGCGGCGCAGCGTCGAGCAGCATCCGCAAATCCTTCGAGTTTCCTGGCAGCATGGGCGACTACGAACTCCCGATTAAGTAGCGCCCGCAGCTTCGCCTTCTCGTCAGGCGACATCTGCTCCACATCCTCCGCAATCTTCGTCGCTAACTGCTCGGTCGTCATCGCGGTGTCGGTTCGCTGAACTTTCCGCTTCGCGGCTCTCCTCATTTTCGCTCCGTCAGCGGCCGTTCGAGGGTTTTGACAAGCTGAACGGCGTCCCGAATGTCGCCGTTCATCTCCACGATCACCTCGATGTCCGTGTACTCGACGCCGTCCTCCCCAACAAAATTCGGCACGCGAAAGCTGACGCTGCTGGTGCCTTGCGGCTCCTCTTTCTTGCGGTTCATCGCGCCACCAACCCTTCGCGCCGAATACCAGCGGTGATCTGCGCCAGGTAACGCGGCTCAACTATCGCGGTCGGCCAGTACGGTTGATAACCATTGTCTTTGCCGAGGTGTCTGTCGAGCCAATCGCGGCCGGAAGCGCACAGAGGAACGATCAAACAAACGCTGCCGTGAAATTCAATACGAAAATTCGCCTTCGGAATTGCAGTTTTTTTTCTCGGAGTTGGTGAAGTGCCAGAGACGGAAAATAAATCGTGCGAAGACATAAGCCTCCGCCTGCGAAAGTTTAGATTGGGAGACGCCCAGGTGGGTTTTTGCCCTGAAGGCCGCATCCCTCTTTCGAGGCTAGCACCGTGGCTTTCGCTCGGTTGCCGTGCGGCTGAGAACGCCGCAACTCTCGATACGTCGAACAGGCTACTTCAATGCGGCACGTCCGACAACGGTACGAAAGTCCTAATGATCGCATCCTGCTTTTATTCCACGCGACAAATGAGAAAATCGCGCATTACTTTGAAGACCGTTGTAGTCGCCTTGCTGATACCCAATTCCTCAAATGTTAGGAAAAACTGACATGCAAAGATAAACGAAGGAGGTATAAACAAAGACGTAACACCAACAGCATACAGCAGCCTTCTGCGCGTCATTTCGCTCTGGGAAACCGTGCGGACTGAAAGCGAAAGGCTGGCGGATCTGAATGAATAAAAAAGACCTCACCGAGCGCGACATCTGTTCCAAGTTCATCGGCCCCGCCATCAAGCGCGCCGGCTGGGACGGCATGATGCAGATTCGCGAGGAAGTGGCTTTCACTAAAGGCCGCATAATCGTTCGGGGAAAATTGGTCACCCGTGGCAAGGCCAAACGCGCGGACTACATTCTTTATTACAAGCCGAATATTCCGATTGCGATCGTTGAGGCCAAAGACAACACCCATAGCGTGGGCGATGGAATGCAGCAGGCGCTCGATTACGCCACAACCTTAAATATTCCCTTTGTGTTTTCATCCAACGGCGACGGATTTGTCTTTCACGACCGCACCGGCGCGTCTAAGGAGAAGGAGGCGTTACTTTTGCTGGACCACTTCCCGTCGCCCCAGGAACTCTGGTCAAAATACCGAGCATGGAAAGGACTCACACCTGACGAGGAATCGATTGTCCTGCAGGATTATTTTGAGGATGGAAGCGGAAAGGGACCCCGCTACTATCAAACTAACGCGATCAACGCGACGATAGAGGCGATTGCGAAAGGCCAGAACCGGATTCTGCTTGTGATGGCGACGGGCACCGGCAAGACTTACACCGCGTTTCAGATTATCTGGCGCTTGTGGAAGGCTGGCCGTAAGAAACGCATTTTGTTTCTTGCCGACCGCAACGTCCTCGTCGATCAGACGATGGTGAATGATTTCCGGCCGTTCGGCGCGGCCATGGCCAAACTCAGTACTGGCTCGAAAACTATCGAGCGGCAGGACGGAACAGAAGTCGAACTTCCCACGGCGATCGACAAAAAGCGCCGCATCGACACTGCTTACGAAATATATCTGGGACTCTATCAGGCCATCACCGGCCCAGAAGAACGTCAGAAACTATTCCGCGAATTCTCGCCGGGCTTTTTTGATTTGATCGTGATTGACGAGTGTCATCGCGGCAGCGCGGCCGACGACGCAGCGTGGCGGGAGATCCTCACGTACTTTTCCGGTGCGACCCAGATCGGACTCACGGCCACGCCCAAGGAAACTGAATATATTTCCAATATCAATTACTTCGGTGCGCCGGTTTACTCCTATTCGCTCAGGCAAGGCATCGCGGACGGCTTCCTGGCGCCGTACAAGGTGGTCAAGGTCCATATCGACGTGGACGTTGAGGGCTATCGGCCGGAGCGGGGAGAGGTGGACCGGGAGGGGAACGAAATCGAAGACCGCATCTACAACACAAAAGATTTTGACCGCACGCTCGTCATCGACGACCGGACGAAGCTCGTCGCCAAGAAGGTTTCCGACTTCCTGAAGGAAAGCCACGACCGTTTTCAGAAAACGATTGTCTTTTGCGTCGACGAAGAGCATGCCGCGCGCATGCGGCAGGCTCTGATCAATGAGAACAAAGACTTGTGCAATGAAAATCACCGCTACGTCATGCGCATCACTGGAAGCGATAACGAAGGGCAGGCGCAGCTCGGGAACTTCATCGACCCCGAAGCAAAATATCCTGTGCTCGTGACAACGTCTCGACTGCTTTCGACCGGTGTCGATGCACAGACCTGTCGCTTAATCGTGCTGGACCGCTCAGTCGGCTCAATGACTGAATTCAAGCAGATCGTGGGCCGTGGTACTCGCGTTCACGAGGATACGAAGAAATTTTATTTTACGCTGATTGACTTTCGTGGTGCGACCAACCACTTCGCCGATCCTGATTTTGATGGCGAGCCCGTCCAGATTTATGAGCCCGGCGAGAACGATCCCATCGTCCCGCCAGACGTGCCGCCGATGGATGAGAACGGCAATCCCTTTCCGTCCCAGCCGGCAGAAGACGAGGCAATCGTTGATCAGCCACCCGACATCAACATCAATATTGACGAGGAACCGCCTCGCAAAATCTATGTGGACGGGGTCGAGGCCACCATCGTCGCTGAGCGTGTGGAATATCTGGATGAGCAGGGGCGGCTTGTCACCGAAACCCTGCGGGACTTCACCAAGAATGCCCTGAAGAAGCGCTTCGCAAGCCTGGATGCTTTCCTCAGGCGCTGGAAATCAGCCGAACGCAAGCAAGCCATTATCGAAGAACTGGAAAATGAGGGACTTTCCCTCGATCCGTTAGCTGAGGAAGTGGGCAAAGACTTCGACCCGTTTGACCTCATCTGCCATGTGGCATTCGACCAGCCAACGCTTACCCGTCGTGAGCGTGCAGAAAATGTCCGCAAGAGAAATGTCTTCACGAAGTACGGCCCGCAAGCACGCGCTGTACTTGAAGCGCTGTTGCAAAAGTATCAAGATCAGGGTGTCATCGATCTTGGAGATCCACGGATTTTGCAGATTCCACCGCTTGATACGATGGGGACGCCTGTCCAACTGATCAAGGAATTCGGGACGCGCGCAGATTTCATGTTTGCGGTGCAGGAACTCCAGTCCGCGCTCTATCAGAAGGAAGCATAGACCATGTCCGTTCGCAACGCCGTCAAGTCGATTCAAGACATCATGCGCCAGGATTCGGGCGTCGATGGCGATGCTCAGCGCATCTCGCAACTGTGCTGGATGTTTTTCCTGAAAATCATCGACGACCAGGATCAGCAAATTGAATTAATGCAGGACGGTTACCACTCGCCGATCCCGGCGAAACTTCGCTGGCGGGCGTGGGCATCTGACCCCGAAGGCATCACAGGCGAGGAATTACTCAGTTTCATCAATACCCAGCTTTTCCCCCAACTCAAGGAACTCCCAACCACGGGAAAGCAAGCTGACCGACGCCGTGTCGTCCACGATGTGTTCGAGGACGCGTACAACTACATGAAATCCGGACAGCTGATGCGTCAGGTCATCAACAAAATCAATGAAGTTGACTTCAATAACCTCGTCGAGCGTCAACACTTTGGCGACATTTACGAACAAATCCTGACGGACCTGCAAAGCGCCGGCAACGCGGGCGAGTATTACACACCGCGTGCGGTTACGGCCTTCATGGTGAACCGCATTGATCCGAGGCCCGGCGAGATTCTCTTAGATCCAGCCTGCGGTACTGGCGGATTTCTCACCTGCGCGATCCGCCACATGCGCGAGCGTTACGTGAAAAAAGTGGAGGACGAGAAGCGCATGCAGGAAGCGCTGCGGGCCGTTGAGAAAAAGCAACTCCCACACATGCTCTGCGTAACCAATATGCTCCTGCACGGCATCGAGAGTCCCAGCTTCGTCCGCCATGACAACACGCTTGCCCGTCCCTATATCAGCTACACCGCCAATGACCGCGTGGACATCGTACTTACCAATCCGCCGTTCGGCGGCCGCGAGGAAGACGGCATCGAGAGCAACTTCCCAAAACATTTCCAGACCCGCGAAACCGCCGACCTCTTCCTCGCCCTCATTATTCGTATCCTCAAGCCCGAAGGCCGTGCTGCGGTCGTGTTGCCAGACGGTTCACTGTTCGGCGAGGGCGTGAAAATGCGACTCAAGGAACATTTATTGGATGAGTGCGACCTGCACACTATCGTCCGCCTGCCCAACAGCGTGTTTAAACCGTATGCCAGTATCGGCACCAACCTTTTGTTTTTCGAGAAGGGCAAGCCTACCAAAGACATCTGGTTCTATGAACATCGCGTTCCCGATTCTCAAAAAGCCTACTCCATGACTAGGCCAATCCGCATAGAGCATTTGAACCGCTGTATTGACTGGTGGGGAGGGCCCAAGCGCAAGGGTAGGGGGGGAACGGAATTCGCGTGGAAGGTCACCGCCGACGAAGTGAAGGCGCGAGGCTATAACCTCGACATCAAAAACCCACACACTGTCGAAGACAACCACGGCGATCCGGAGGAATTGCTGGCGAAACTAAATGAAGCTGACAGTCAAGCCGCTGCCCTACGTGACCACCTCAAAATCATATTGGCAGAGGCACTGCTAAGATGAATCCCGAGCTGCTTCTTGCTCATTTCAACCGCATCAGTGGTGTGCCGGACGCAATGCCACTGATGCGCAGATTTCTGTTGGATTTGGCTGTACGAGGCAAGCTCGTTGAACAGTCCCCAAGCGACGAACCAGCATCCGAGCTGCTCAGGCGCTTTCAGGAAGAAAAGACGCAGCTGGTGAAGGATGGTGTAATAAAAAAGATACATTCAAATCCTCAGCCCCCGGATTCAGCATTCCCGTTCCCGCTGCCCTCAGGATGGGCGGGCTCAACTCTGCAATCACTCTGCATATCGGTGACCGATGGCGATCACCTACCGCCACCTAAGGCTGATCAGGGAATCCCGTTCTTGGTGATTGGGAATGTACGCAGCCATACCCTTGACTTCGCAGGTTGCCGGCACGTTTCTGAGGAATATTACAACGCCTTGGATACGATCCGCCGTCCCCAGATGAACGATGTTCTCTACACTTTGGTTGGATCATACGGCATTCCTACCATGGTTACAGATGACAAGAAATTCTGTGTACAGAGACATATTGGGATCTTGCGCCCGTCCCGCAAAATGAACGCTCCTTTTTTGACTCGCGTGTTGGAAAGCAAATGGGTTTTTGATCAGGCCACTGCGTGCGCTACTGGAATCGCACAGAAGACCGTGCCACTCGCTGGTTTGAGGAAGATCCTTATTCCTCTCCCTCCTCTTGCGGAGCAATACCGCATTGTTGCCAAAGTTGACGAGTTGCTGGCGCTACTCAACGAGTTACAGCTACTCACGAATGAGCAGGAAGACCGACGTGATCGTGTTGTGCTGGCATCTGTTTATCATTTAAGTAACGCCGCTAACGCGGAAGTAGTTCGCAAGCAGGCGTGTTTTTACTTCAAGCATCTTCCGTGTCTCACGACCCAACCTTCGCATATACAGCAACTCCGTCAGACTATACTCAGCCTCGCCGTCCGGGGATTTCTCGTACCACAAGATTCCGAAGACGAACCTGCCTCGGAACTGCTCAAGCAAGTCTCAGCAGAAAAGGCCCGGCTTGCGAAGGAGTGTCAAATAAAACAGAAGCCACTGCCAGCCATTGGAGAATCAACCGTTCCCTTCAATCTGCCTTGCGGCTGGTCCTGGACTCGACTTGGTGAATTATCGCGGCTGGTTACAAGTGGTTCGCGCGATTGGGCCAAATTCTACTCGAACGATGGCGCTATCTTCGTTCGAATGGGCAATCTTTCTCGCGACTCGTACCACCTGAGGTTAAGCAATATCCAGCGGGTTAAGCCGCCCGCCGATAGTGAAGGGGCGAGAACAAAATTGGAAGAAGGGGACATCTTGATTTCGATCACGGGAGAGGTTGGATTACTCGGCTTGATTCCGCACAATTTTGATGAGGCTTACATCAATCAGCATACGTGCTTGGTCCGCCCGATGGACCAACTAAGAAGCCGCTTTCTACCTGAGCTATTCCGCTCCCCGTTTGCTCAAACTCAGTTTGACGAGCCACAGAGAGGCCTAAAAAATAGCTTCCGTCTCACAGATGTCACTAGCTTTTTGGTCCCGTTGCCTCCGCTCGCTGAACAATTCCGCATCGTTGCCAAGATCGACGAATTAATGGCTCTATGCGACCGATTGGAAGAACAACTTGTGACCTCTGGGGTTGTAAGCCGTGTTCTACTCGAAGCAGTCCTCCATCACGCACTCACCGACACCATTGAAAGCGCTTCACGAACCGATGCCCTTACTCCAGAATCCGACGTGGCACCTTCGAGAGTCCACTCACTTCAGCAGTGGTGACTTGCCAGACCTTTCCGATACATCCCAACTCAAATTGATCCGACGTAGCAGTGTTAAAAGACTGATGGGTTTTTTGCTAAGAAGGAAGCTTGTAGAATGGGTTGCGGTCTGATTTTGCGCGATTGATTTTTTCTTTGAAGAAGGCCTTCAGATCGGCCTCGCGGTCAATGACCTGAATAATTTCTTGCAGCTCGGTGAGGACAAAGACTTTCTGCGCCAGCCCTGTTTTCGCATCTTCGATGGCAGCGGGTGAGAACCCCGAATACGAGATAAAGATGCCCGCCACATCTCCGCGACCATAGACGCTGACGAAGTGCGGAGCAATTTCCTGCCGGCCGATGGGCTTATCCCACCATTTCATTTCCACGAGGTACAGTACTCCATCGATTTCTACGACTCCGTCGATTTGTTCGATAACCCCCTGTCCTGCATCTCCCTTCAGGGCGAACGCCTCCCGGACGAGAAACCCTGCGAAGGAAAACAGATTGTTCAGGACACCCTCAAGCCGCTTCCCCCGTTTGTGCGGATCGGTTTCGCCGAATAATTTGTAAAGTGAATCTTTGATGGCAGTGCGTTGCTCGGCTTCCTTCTGTTTTGCCTGGACGCGGGCTGTATATGCCGCCTGCCGCTCCTTGCGCTCCTTCTCCCGTTCCAGATTGATACGCGTGAAACTATCTTTGACGTTCACCAGCTTCTGAATCTGGGCCACGAGCCCCTGTGCCTTATAGCGGTCGTTATCCCAGCAACTAGAAAAATCGTCGAACTCTGAAACTCTCTTAATAACCTCGCGTCGGAGCGCCAGCGCAGATTCGCCGGCATCGTTCAGACGACACAGAACCGACCGGGCAATCTCGTGTTTCTTTACGCTGCCCTTGTCCTGCTTGAGTTTTATTTTCCAGTCGCCTAGCAACTTACTAGGTACGCCCGCGCCAACGAAAAAGTCGATGACGCCCTGCTTTGAGCGGAACAAGGCAGGCACAGCGTCGCAGAGCAATTCGAGAAGCTCTGGCGGATAATGATAGGAAATATCGAGTACGTTCTGCATTTTGTAGCTGTTGCCCATTCAAATCGCCGTCAAAGCGATCTTTCCTCATTTAAGGCTTATTACTTTTGCTCGAACTCCGCGATATGTGTCTTGGTTTTGGCGAGTACCTCGTTAAAGCAATCCTGGCAAAACCGCCTTGAATTTGAGAATGCCGTGCGCGGATTTGGTATATCGAAGCACTTTGCCCCTTTGCTGATCGAAGAGCCACAGCCACGGCAAGGGCACTCCTTCCCGGCAATCGCCACTTTAGGGACGCCAGCCGAGCCGTTGATTAAGGAGGGAATGTTATTTTTTGACATCTTGAAGCTTCTTAACTTCCCGCGTCAGATCGTTCAGGATTTCGCCCAGGCCGATTATAGCGACCCCGAATTCCTCTGTGGCCCATGCCGCGCGCTTTCTGCCAGCGCCGAATCGTTTATCCAGTTGCTCGTTCACCATCTGGAGCGCGGCGACAAAGTTATTCTGCGCTCCTATGCCCGGCTTTAGCTTCCTTGGAATTTCAACGCTTGCCGGAAGAAGCCCGCATCGGTTTAACAGAAGAGTAGCCGTCCGCTTCGCTTCCTCGTTGAGCCGCTTCTTGCCTTCCTGCCACTGTTTCAGAGGCAAAACGGCGAAAGGTTTCGCGGCGTCGGATTCTTTTAGCTCTGGCTTGGCTGCCGCACTCTTTCTTACAACATCCTTGGCCAGAGCCGGATCAAGTCCCAGGCTCTCGAACTTTCGCTCCAGGTCCGCAACAATGTCGGAGTCTTCGACCGTTGTGAACTCTTCTTCAAATACACGATCCACGATTTCGCTGTTTACGACCATATCCTCGCGAAGTTTCATCCGCGCTCTGCCATCCACAACTTCGTGCGGCGGTTCGGGATCGCCGCCCCCGGTAACTTGTTCCCAAAATGCCTGGTCATCATTCTCGAATTGTTTGAATTGCTTGAGCTGCTCGTCCAAGTTCATTCCGACGTGCGTTACGATATGGCCGTAGTTGTCAGGGTGCGTGGGATCGTTCTGCACGACTACCCGGAGGATTCTGCCGACAAACTGGATATAAGGCGCCAAGGTGCGAAAGGGCCGGAATATGGCGGCAACGCTCAATTTCGGATGATCGAAGCCCTCGCCGAGCATCTGCACCTGGACAATGCAATCCAACGTGCCGTTCTTCAGATCGCGGATGATTTCTTCCTGCTTGTCCGCATCCAGTTTGCTGTGGATGATCTCTGCCCTGTACCCACGCTCTTCATAGAGCGACCGGATACGCTGTCCATGATTGATCGAGCACGCGACCGCGATGATTTGGTGCTTGGTGCCGGACAGGCGGAGTTGCTCAATTTTCTCCAGGCTATTATCGATAATACTTACGTTGCATGGATCGCTCAGGGCAACGCCGCGGCTGAACCACTCTTCGTCTTTCATCGCGAGCACTTCATCAAGCGTGAAGGTACGTTCTTCGCCCGCTATAGTGAAGGTCAGCGCCGTAGGCGCGACATACGAAGCCTTGAGTCTCTTGATGTATCCCTTGATGCTGGCGCTTTTGAACGGATACCGGTAAATCAAATCTCCTTCCAGTTCTTGTCGGTCGCTTCGGAAGGGTGTCGCCGTGAGGTTGATAACTTTCGCTGCAGGAAATCTGGCGAAGACCAGTTTCCAGCTTGATGCGACCCCGTGGTGCGCTTCATCGACGATGATCAAGTCGAAGAAGTCCGCCGGAAACTGGTTGAGCCACTTGTCGGCGTTGGTGGCGAGCTGGTGAATGTTCGTCAGGATGATATGCGACTGCTCACAGACGCTGACGTTCCCCATCTCCAGGGTGCAAACATATGGACCCGCGATCATGTCGCTGTCCGCGAGGATCTGCATCCTGCGCCAGAAACATTTTTGCCGGTTCGTGATGTCGAGGGTTTTTTGCAGTTCATCCTTTATCGTCAGATTTGGAGTGATGACCAAGACGCGACCCTTGGCAATGCCGAAGGGCAGGATCGATGCGAGACCCGACTTCCCGCATCCCACCGGCAACTGGATGACCGCCGTTTGTTTTCCTGAACTGAAGAAATCGTATGCGCGCAGATAGGCATCGCGTTGCGGGTCTCTCAGGTTCGGGTTGTTCTCAATGTTCGCGGCCGTTTCCATGAAGTACGAAGCAAAATTCTTGTTGGCGCGCAACCACTCCGCTAACGCCTGTTGCTCGTAGAGCCATTTCTTGCCGACCTTGCTTACGGGGATTCTCCCGGTCTGAGATAAGGAATAGAGTTTCGTCTTCCCCATGCCGAGGTAGTCTGCCGCCTCTTCCGTGGTAAGCCATTTTGATTCCACGGATGTAAGGTAGCAGATGATAGATAATGGTGTCAATAAGCACCATTAACGACCGAATTGCCCTGTGTGGGACGCGCAACGCATCCGCGCCTGCCACGACGCCGCCGGTTCCGATGACAATCTTGACGGACGATGTTCCGCCCGCTCAGTCACAATCGCAAATGCAGGAAGTCCCGGCGGCGCACGTGCCCCGACGCTATCGACCGAGTGCTCGCAAGCATGCTCCGGAGACAGGGAATTCACGGATATTCGGCGCATTCCGTGCGCGCAACCTTTATCGCGATGGCCGCCGGAAAACTGCGCGACAATTGACAACGTGCGGCGCGCAGCCGGTCACGCCGAACCCCCTACCACGAAGGTCTACGACCGGAGAGGTTATAATCCGGAAAAGTCTGCGTGCCTCTATGCCAGATACTTAAGGATACAACCAGCCCGGAGGTCGACATTGCAGGGACTTATCCGCTCAGACGTATTACGTTGCTGTACCATTTCACCGACCGCCGCAACCTGCCGTCAATCCGGGAGCATGGCGGCTTGTATCCCATGACGAAACTTAAGAAAAAGAGGATTGAAGTGCTAGCGCCCGGCGGCAACGAATGGAGTCAGGATGCGGACGGAATGAAGGGGATGGACGGTTATATCCACTTGTGTTTTCGTAACAATCATCCGATGGAATATCTCGCCCGCCAAAATGGCCGGATCGGCGACACGATTTTCCTGCAAATTCATCCGGATGTGCTGACGTGGGATGGTGTTCTGTTCACGGACGACGTTGCGCGTCGACACTCATACCATCGAGGAAGCGCGAGAGATCATCGATTTTGAAGTGCTATACACCCGAACCAACTGGTCGGACCCGGAGATTCAGGCTCGGCTCAAGCAGGCGGAAAAGTACGAAATACTTGTGCCTAAGAAAATTCCGCTCGAACTGATAAGGAATCTCCCGAATGGCTGAGCGCCCCGTTTTCATACCGGTCTCAGGAAGTCAGGAGCTGGTGAAGGAGATCTTCTTCAGTCTTACCTGGAATCCCGGTTTTGCGCCGGTTCAGAAAAAGAAGAACGTCACCGCGCTGCACGAGGCGGCCGCGCAATCCGGGTGGACTTCGCTCCTTGAGATCTCGTCTAAATCAGAAGAGAAACTGGGCCAGCATCTGAGTGCTTTCCATCCTAAAGTCCGCGCCGATAACCTTGGTGAGATAAAGCTTGAGTGTGCGTTTCAGGGGAGCAAGGTGTTTGAAAAAGGAGGGCCGTACACTGATCTTTATCTCGTCGATCCTAAGGATGCAAAGCGCGATCCGCGCCTTCAGGAATCCGGTCGGCTCACGGGCTTCAAGTTTAATAACTTTTCTTTTGCGCTGGAACCCAAGACGATTTTCTATGACTGGCTCTACATAAATGCGATCTACCCGCATCGGCTTTACAAGTATGCAGGTTTCACAGATATTGAATTTAACCCAACCAAGTCGATCAATTGTCAGGCACGATCTTGCGCGCTTTTTGTTTCCTTGATGAAAAATGACCTTCTACATCAGGCTGCTAAATCACCGCAGGTGTTCACCAATTTGATTTCACGTTACGATTACCATCCCCAGCTCAGAAATTCTGATCCCCAGAGCGCATTCCTGTGACCCCTGAGGGCCGGAAATGTTCCGCGCCCTAGACGCGATCGGCTCCTAGCATAGTTGGCGCTTTTGTTCGCTGGTTTCAGTCATATATCGCCATTTGATTTCGCATTCGATTCCGTTGAGCCGCAACACCTGCGCGAACGCTTCACAGTATTTTTGCTCGCGTTCTAGCGATTGCGATGTTGTCTTGCCGAAAATAATGCAGCCCTTTGTGAAGTCTGAGCACAACTTGTTTTTCTTTAACCAGCGAGAGAATTTCGACCGGCCATCTGGCAACCTGACCCAGGCTGACCCGCAGGTCCCCTCATAGATAGGCTCAGCGTAGCCGCTCACCCACATGGGTGTTGGCACCCATTCTTCCGCCGCTTTCCTACCTTGTGCATCGGCGATTTCATATAATCGGGCCCACCGTTCGGAACCGTCCGATCCCTTTACCACCAAACCAGCAAAAGCCCTGGTTTCACTTGTGTCAGCTTCATCTGCTACATAAGCGGAAACTAAAGCCGGAGGTTCGTTTTTGCGGATTATCCATGCTGATTTTACGAGCTTCGTTAGCCCGTTTCGGCCGAGAACGGGCACTATCACATGGTATTGGACGCCCCACTGACTTTGGGCTGGGCGCCGCACCAGTTCTTTTGAAAGTCCGGCGATCAGCTGTTCGGCAAGAAATAGCCAATCCCCTGCCGTGATATCTAATAATTTCTGAAACACCTGTGCCTTGTGCTTTCCTTTCTCGTGTTGGTCATTCAGGCTGTAGTCTCGAAGTTTCCGGACATCAGCGCGTGCCAACCCAAACTCGGACGGACCGAAACTCACCTTCAGCGCTGCATGATCTTTGTCTTTCTCCAGGCTGTCTCTCAATGCTGTTAGGACTTTTTCGGCATGCTGCGGTTGAGCTCGGATCTGTAGTAATCGCTCGTTCTCCTCGCCAACCGGCGAGAGTGTCTCTAGCGGAATGTATCCTGGCGTTTCCGTAGAGAATTCAACACGCGCAAATCCTAAACCCTCAGGCCAAGAAAGAGGGTCATGCGAAACAGAACCGCCCTCAAAAGGAACCAGCCACTTGAGCGTGCGGTTCTCAAAAGTGCAAAAGGTCATCAGACCGTTAGCAGCTAGTTGTAAGGTTAACGGATCGCCTTTATCTACCTCGAAACACCCCAGATAAGCGGGGCACTGATTGAGCAGATCTTCGTGAATTAAGTCGCTGCATCGGAGCGACAATTCGGAAGCCGTGACGCACTCGACAGCTTGACCCAAAAGCGTACTGGAAAGCGTTTCGGTGTCGAGTCGGTGATATTGTGCCGCCGCAGACTTTGCAAGCGCCACAGCGAGCGTTGAACGCAAAGCTTTATCGTCGGTCAACGTATGACTAACCGAGAGATGTCTTCCGACGGTGCCGCGCTCTACAGCACTCGTCCGGTACGAAAAGGTCCATAGAAGTATGCTCCCGCCGCGAAGATCGAATTTGGCGTCGGGCGTCAACGCCATTACATGGCCAAAGATCGCTCCGTATACTAGATCAAAATTGGTATGCGGAAGAGTGGGGCCGGAGAACAGATATGCAAGTGTTGGCACAGGCTAAATTCTAGACCACTATTTGCTCGCCTTTAGCTGGACAGCAAATGCTGGTTGATCTCCAATTAATCGTTCCAGGTACAACCAAGCTCACAACGTATGTATTGAGAGCTGCAACTGGCATGTTTGAGTCCCGAGACAACTGGAGACGGTTCTAACGAGCTATTGTCTCAATACGTCAATGGGCAAAGTAACTTGTTTTTCTGCCGGCAAAGCAACGCCGTTCACTGCGGTGACTGTAAATTCCTTACGACCAAAGAGAGTGGTGACGACGGTAGATACTGTTACTTCCAGGGAAGCGGAACTGGAGCCCGGGTTCTTGCAAGTTGCGGCAAGAGCTGCCCCCTGAAACAACACTGTGTAATTCTCAATGGCGGGAGGTGAGGACTGACATAAACTGCCTCCTGTGAACGATACCTTTTGACTATCACCAACGCGTAGGAACGCGGGCGATGGAGTTGGCTTTGACGCCGCGTCGATGTCCTTCGGAATCGTAAGAGCCCACTCGACCTTTGAGGTTGGATTATTTCGTTCCCATTCTAGTTGAAAGCGCACCGTCTTTGACTTTCCAGCCTGTTCCGAGCTTAGGAGAAAAGTTGCAACGTTATTCGTTTGTATTGTAAAGCCAATCTGGTTCAAAGGTCGTTCTTGATCGCCCGTGAAAACTCGAATGCACGGCGTCAAGACACTATCGAAGTTGCTACATCGTAGGTGGAGACGACCGAGATCAAAGCCACTCATGGTGTAGAACATCGTCGTTGCGCCTTCGGAAACTGGATACGAAGAAGAAATCGCTAGCGAGACTAACGAAGGGGAGAACTGTATCGAACCGACTTTTGAGAAACCAACCCAAGTTAGATCGCGCACCAGAAACGTCTGCGCGTTTCGCAGACTCGTAGTTGGCGCGGTGAAACTGTATTGACATGTCGTGTGCGCCGGGTTTTGGGTGCCCGTCTGCATTGTGAAGCAAAAGCTTCCATAATCTAAGAATGGCGTCTCCTTAAGGCCATATACGGCGTCTCCAATCAGGATCAACGGGTGAGGTGGTCCATCAGCTGAGTTATTGACGTTGTAATCGCCCCCTAAGCCCAGCGACAACGTCACGCGTGAGTTCCCATCGGGATAAGGTACGGCTTGCATTTCGCTATTGATTATTCCGCAGGCTCGCCTTGGGTTTGGCGCTACTGCGAAAGGTCCCGTTTGCCCATTTGGGTCGATTATGCTCAGTTCGCCAGCCTGTAGTAGATCGTGCGCACTTGAGTCAACTTCGATAGTTGTGCCGTCGTAGGCCCTCGGGATCAGTGTGTTAGCCCCGGTGATTACGCCGAGGGAACTCGAATAGAATTGTCCATGCGCTTTGAGGGAAATTTGCCCAGCCCCAAGATCTGCCATGTCCATGTCGTCGACTCTAACGTCGCTCGTCAACATCACACCACTGCGGTCTATTTTCGAACTGCAACTATCAGAATAGACGGCACCCACAATCTGTCGTTTGGAATCGTACTCGCGCCAGCGTGTCTGAATCACGACTTCAGGCGCAAAGTGCCCCCTTAGCCCAATGGGAAGCGCCAATTGCGCATAAACTTGCCTCGGGCCTCCTTTAACATAGTCCTGGCCTAATACGGGACGGAATTGCCACCCGAAAACCAGAGCGCCTACGGGGACATCGCCATCATCAGTTGAACAGGTTCCGAGTAGATGGAAATTCAAGGCCGATTTCCACGCATCGTGTACAGATTGCGGCAGAGGTAGTGTTACAGGACGGGCTTGGGGACGGAATTGCAGCGCGAGGGTATCTGTATCTTTTGCGAGATACAGTCGATCTTTGCTCTTTCCTGTGCTTACCCCTACTGAAATAGGCTCTATGATCGCACCTGCACCGAATTGATTCTGATGGCTGGTAACTCTAGCCACGTTGTATGTTTTTTCCGACGGCAGTAGGTTCATGACAGATACCGAATTTTGAGTCGAATCTAGATCGTTGGGTGGACCGATGATTACCCGGACCTCTGCGACTGCGTGCTTATACTGGGGAGGCGGATCCAGTGAAACGGAAAACCCCATTGTCGTCTGTCGCCGTGTAGCGATCGCTGTCGAATTTCTAGATAAGAATTGATCTGATAAAGCCCCTTGCAATAAGAGTCGAAGGCTCACCATTTGCGCATTGAGTTGGACCTGCTCGGCGAGAATGTCGGAGCTGCCAACACCAACGTTCGTTGGAGGTGCAAGTGGGTTGCCAGTAAGAGGGGCGGGTGCTGAACCAGAGACACTGGGCGTCGTGATCGTAGTGCCATTCTGGGTTGTGTTTGTCGATCCAGTGTTGGTCACTGTTGAACCGGCAGGGGTCGTTGTCAGAGTGCCTTGAAACACGCCGCCGCTGTTCGAAACGGGCGCATAAACGGGTACGTTGGCAGTGTTCCCCGACAAGGGTACCGCCGCGCAGCCCCCGAGAGTGGTGCTGCTTCCAATTGTAGGTAACGAGCCGTCGGGGCATTGCAATGTAACGGTTGTGGAGCCAACCGGTGTTGTTGTCTGAGCCGTGTTGGGTGTGGTAACGCCGACCGAACTTGATTGACTAATACCAGGTGTCGCGGCAGTGGTTACCTGAGCGCTTAAGAAAGACGTGTCGCGAGTAATTCCTTGTAAGTTGCCTACAGCGCCGCTGATTTGCGCCACATTAAAAACCGAAAGACCAGCTAATTGGTTGGCGGTGTCATTCAACATGCGTTTCAACGCCAGTACATCAAAGACTTTCGCTGAACCAACTACGATTCCATTCGCCTTATCGACATATTTGGTTAATTCGGTCGGCCCAAGGGTATTGTCCAACTCAGGAGGATTCACTGTAATGTATGTGTAATAGGGCCCAGTTTGATGCGACGGAAGGCGACAACCGACGTTCGCGCCAAACCACTCTATTAGCCATGGTTCGGCACCTGCGTTAACCGTGAGAGCGCCTCCGTTTAGCCCGACCTGAGATACCATGACTGCGTTATCTATGTGATACTCACTGCCGACTAATTTATTTTGATGAATTTCAAGCTTTTGCCCTGCAGTGGTCATCATCGCGACGACAAGCTTTTCCTCTTTGGGTGTGATTGATGAATCATCGCCATCGACACTTCGGCGGACAATCACGAATTCTGCTACGCAAAACCGACCGTAGGAATTCGCGACGCTTTGGCTACCCTGAGCGAACCAATCCTTGCGGCATGGCGCGCACCTGTCACTGAGTTTTGCACTTGCGTTCGGGCAATCGCTGACGTCAGATTCTCCGGAAGTGCTGCTGCATCCTGACGACGGAGTCTTGCCTGGACAATCGCTGCCTTCCGGTTGCGGAGCCACTTTCTCGAATCGCAAGACTACTAAACGCCCGCGGTCAGAGGCTCCGCGATCAGAGACATAGGTCCATGGAGACTGAATTTCTCCATTTCCCGCGTAAAGCGTAAACAAAGAGCCATTTGAAAGACGCAGACTTACCTTTGTATGATCCTTCTTCAGATGAGGGAGGTCGCTCTCGGAGATAGAGATGACAAAGTTTCGCCAACCCGAAACATTAAGTTTTAGCTGGGGCTCCGGATGCCTCGATGGCGCTGGTTTGTCCTGATCAGACGGGGCTGATTGAGGTGACGAAGCCGAGCTTGTGCTTGGCGAGGATGCCGAAGGAAGTGGAGTCGGTTCGCTCGGAAGGCCTACAACCGACAGCTGTTTCTGAAAGTTGGCTTCCGTCGTTCGAAGCACCAGCGACGGAACATTGTTCGCCCCAGTGGTTCCGGTAAGTATTTGGGCGACCACACCTTTATTGAGGGAGTTGATCGCGGTAGCGATTTCAGACGGGGTGAAGGTAGTTCCAGTACTGTTTAGGGCTTGTTGAATATCTTGTAATGAGATTAATTTCTCGCCGTTCAACTTGATTGCAAAGTCTTTCAGATCGATGGAATAAGTATTCGGAGTACCTTGAGGTTGCGAGTTATCCTTTAATTGTATGGCTATCGAACTAACGCTTTGAATCGGAACAACGTGCAGCGTTACGTTGCCTGCCTTGAGATCGCAAAGGTCGGGCGATTCGCAAACCATATCCTGCGCTTGTCCGGGCGCGGTCAAGCAACTCAAAAGGAAAAGCATAAAAATCCATTGCCGATAAACCGACCATTGCATAATGGTGCAAAATCTAATGCCGTGATACTCTGTGCGTCAAGTACAATTACGATACCTCCTCCCTGTGTTAGAAGATATTCGTACGGATCCGACGATGAAGCATTTCAGGTATCTGCTGAAACGAAAGGTCGATCAGGCGATGACAAGTGGGTCCTCGGAACTCAACTCAGTTGCGCGACTGCTGCTGGTAGTTTTGTTCCTGGGCGGTTTGCCGTCCACCATGCTCGCACAATCGAACGGTAAGGCGGCGACCGACTGCAGCACTGCTAAGTTGGAGTCAAAAGCTCAACGAGTTAACGGTGATCGGGAGCTCGCTCCATTCCAGATGCGCTTGGTTGCGCTTTCTGCAGGTAGTTGTCTCAGATTGATGCTGCGGGGAGGTTCTGATGCGACCAATCAATACGACCTGTCACTATATGCTCCTGGATCGGTAAAGATCACTCCAGGGCTGACGGTTCTAGATCTCAGTTATGCCGTTTGTTTGGTTCGTGATTCTGCCTCCGCCGTGTTTGAGAATGGGCCGCCGGCAAAGAAAGAACCTGCATCTCTGGTTTCTGGGTGCCATTCAAAGTTCGAGTTGACAAAAGATACTAAAACACCCGTTTCTCCCACGCCGCCTAAGAAAGGCAAACAGCAGGAACACAAAACAGTTCCGGCGCCAAAAGTGATTGCAACGGAAGCTTACATCCAATACTTAGCACCGGTAGCGGGTACCTACGCAATCGTGATCGAATTCTACGGATCAGGTATGGGCGTTGATTTAGCTTGCGGCATTGACAGTCTAGACTGTTCGAATATATAGAACCGGCCTCAACACTCCTGGCTATGTCCCGTACTAGAAGCATCGCGCTACCTCACAAGGCGAACCGACAATCCATAAATCCTTCTATGCTCTGAACTTAAACCTCTGCCTTAGCGACGATCCGACTCATGTCGCTGCGTGACGCAAAGCGCAACATAGCTCGCCGATGACCATCCCGCGGTCACAACGGAGTCGAGCTTGGAGCACTTGGAGCAAATTCAGGCCGGTCACATTCGATTAAGCGCAACCGAAACAACGACTTATGTGAGATTTAACCTGCTTTGCAAGCAGGGGGTCGCAGGTTCGAACCCTGTCACGTCCACCAACTTCTTCGCCTTCGCGTTCATTTCCCGCCGATATTTCTAGTGGATAGCCTTTCGTGCCCCTTCTTCACCTAGAAGCCCGATTTTGAAAAAAAGCCCCGAACTCAAGGTTGGAGCGAGCCGATGTACGCAGTGAGGTCTACAATATCTTGATCCGTAAGTCTGGCAACAACCGGCTTCATGATCGGTGCATAACGGCCGTCACGGGTGCCGCTCTTGAAGTCGTAGAGTTGCCGCGCTGATGCCGTAGGGGAGCGCCCCGCCAATGGCGGAAATATATCTCCCACTCCCTTTAAGCCGTCTCCATGACACGTAGTGCAAGGAAGGGTTTTGCCAGCGTTTCCAGTCTTCGCCAGCTGCTCGCCCCTCTTGATGCTTCCGGTTGGCACGTATGCGATGAATCCCGACGTCGCATCGCGCAACATCGTGCGATTTAAGTCTAGAGGCACCTCGATGATGCGTAGCCCGATTGGTTCCTGGGCTCCGCTCGGATCCACCAGCTGTACGTTGTGCGGGCCGGGATGTGTGACAGGAACTGTGTCGGTCTCAACGACTCGCGAACTTTGAGTCGCCGGAATCGAGTGAAAGTATTCCGCCGCGAGCTTCGCATCGGCTTCGTCGAGCGCTTTCGCAACCGGGATCATGTCCGCAAGGCTCGCGTGCGGCACGGATGCGTGGCGCTTATCGTCTTTCATGTCGGCAAGCTGTTGAAGAAAATACGCGACGGGCAGACCTTGCAGATCGGCGGTGTCGGGCTTTCCTCGGCCATCAATCAGATGACATAGCCCGCATGCTCTGTAAGCGCCTTCCTTACCTGAAATCACCGGTGCCGGAGGCGTCGGATGTTTTTCCGGGAACCAGTCGATCGTGCTCGTGTTCCGATTGATCTGAGTGTCGGTGAAACTCTTCGTGCTTCCGGGAACCTGAAACAGCTTGCCGTCGTCTGGCTTGTCGACTTCGTGCACGCCCTTTGGGTAGGGCCAACCGGGAATGTCAGTCCGAACGAGGTTTGCCGGCGGATCGTAGTTTGGCTTCGCGGGCGTCTGCTGGGCATGAGCCAGATAACTTACAGCGAGGAGCAGGCCGCTGGCCGACACGGCGCACAAAGAGAGCAGCGATCTTTGATTCATCCAAGACTCCGAAGCACACTGATGACTGAAAATCTTTCTCTCTGAATCGTCCCAGCTAAGTTGTATTGAATCTGAAGCGCGTCAACCAGTTCAGCTACTGTGGCTAGATCAGGGCTTCGGCAGAGGCACGGCGTACATCTTGAAGGTGCCCGGATCCTGACCTTTATGGTCGCCGTCGTCCATATAATTCAGCTTTCCTTCGGCGACCCACGCCATTCCTTTTGTTGCGGTCACGGCGGGCGTTTCCGGAAGCCCTTCCTTAAGATTCTGAAATTGAGCTGTGTCTTTCTGTGCGTTGATCGTCACGATCGACATCACGCCTGCGTTTTCGGCCATCAGCAAGCGGTCTTTTCCAAGGGTGCGCATACCATCTGGACGCCCCAGCGGGCGCGACGTTTTCAGCTCGACAACTTTCTTCGCCTTGCCGTCAGAGCCGATGTCGAGGCGAACAAATTTATTTGTGGTGAAGCTGTTCACGTAAAGCGTCGTCTTGTCGCCGAAGGCGAGCCCATCCGCGCCGGCTAGCAGAGGATCCTTCGCAGCTTCTTCGAGTGCAGTCCCGCCACGCTTCAGCATGAAGATGATGGCTTGTTCCGTGTCGCTGATATAGGCGATGCCGTCGTCGGAGATCGTGATGTCGTTGCACACCGCTTTAGCGCCAGCCAACGGATACGAGTTTTTCGGCGCACCCGTTTTGAGATCGAACGTCTTTACGGCGGTCGCTTCGCCGGTTGCGTCAAATTTGTTCGAGCACACCCAAAGCAAATTGTCTTTTTCGTCCGCGAGAACTCCGAGGATCTGGTTCAATCCACCGGTGCCCGGCTTGATCCACTCTTCAGCTTCGGTTTTTCCAGGCGCGATCCGCCAAACGTTTCCGTGACCGAGGCTGCCAATGATGAGCGTGCCGTCTTTGGTGGAAGTGATGCTCTCGGGGAAAAATTTCGTTCCGGGTAGCGTTATCACTGTTGGAGCGTCAGCGGCGTGCGCGGCATAACCGATTATGAGAGCAACAGAAAGAAGCCCGAGGATCGAGCGCACAGCGCAATGCAGTTTTGGCATTTGGCGGCTCCAGTATGTCGAATTATGTGCAGGCAGGCTACATCACACACGATGGGCGCGCAACAGTGACGGATGGACGAGATGCGGCTTCGACGCGATGCTATGGTGAGGTTCTGAGTTTAGTGCGGCGCTGAAACTGTGATGTTATTCACGACGTTTGTTCCGCCGGCCACATCCGCCGCTTTCGTGAAGATCGATGTGCGCTCCGCCTCGGATTGAGCCGCACCCTGCAATGTGACTTTCCCACCCTGCGTCGTCACTTTCACTCGGCGGCCCTGCGCCGACAGCGATTTGTCCGCTGCGATCGCTTTGCTGATTTTTTGTGATAAGGCGCGGTCCGCGGCTGGCGTAGGTTTCGCCGGCTTCTCTGGGGGCACGCCAGAGGCGCTGTTGTATGAATCGGGCTGTTGCGGATCCTGTGATGCGGTTGCGCTCGGCGATGACACGCTCAACCCGCAAACGAACGTCAGCGTGAAGATTGCGGCAACAAACCATCGAATTCCTGATCGCACACTCCGCATCTGGCCCCCCTAAGCAGCTACTTCTAGTTCAGCAATCCCTTGAATCTTTCTGAAAGTGCACCACGCACCTTGTCTTCTGAGACAAACCGCTCGAACATACCCAGGTCCGCATCGATCGTCACGTCGCAATCGGAAACCTCGATCGTTCCCTTGATGGGCGAGCTCATGAATCCAATCTTCGCGTTCAAGGCGAACGTCATCGTCGAGCCTTGCCAGTTTTTCTGCTCCAGCACGAGCTTTACTGGGAGCCCGTCCATCCGGAATACGTCATCGAAACCGCGATCGATGGAATCGATAACTTCCGGCTTTGGCTTCTTGTGAGCAATCGTTATTCGCATGCAAGGATTGTCCCACGTGTTTCGATGCGAATGAATGCCAGAAGGCTTCGGTGCTCAGTTAGAAGGTACGAGGAATACCACGCGGGGAGGCAACAAACGGCGAACCGAAACTAACCCAACTTCGTGCGTAGCGCCTCGAACAGCGCCGATTGCTTCTCAGGACTGAGCTTCTTGCCTTGCTCAGTCAGATAGAAAACGTCGATCACCTTTTGTCCTTCGGTATCGATCAACGCGACTTCGATGTTGCACCAGAGGCGCGCCAGGGTTGACCCGATGTCGTAGAGCAACCCCGGCCGATCTGTCGCAACGATTTCGAGCAACGTGCTGTGCTCCGATGAATTGTCGTCGAAGCCAAATTTTGTTTCGATCGCCACTTTTGGCGGTCTCTCGCGGCTCGCTTTATCACGACCTTGCAGCAACGGTTGCAGCGGCGCCCTTCCGTTCACGACATCGACCAAGCTCCGCCGGAATCGATCAATCTCCGTCGGGTTCAGTTCCAGCGTACGATGCAGATCGGCAAAGTGGAATGTGTCAACGACAGTTCCCGCAGCATTCGCGAACGCATCCGCTTTGATAATATTCATGCCCCAACCTGCAAGCACACCCGCGATCGTCGCAAAAAGTGACGGCCGATCCGCCGTCATCAGCGTCAACGAAAACGCGCGGCCACTGGGGCGCAACTCGATCTGCACCGGCTCCGTCTTCAGTTTCCGATACATCGCAATGTGTTGCGCAATATCGTTTGCCGAATGAACGGCAAGATAGCGGCGAGGCAGACCTTCGAGGAACCGCTCGATCTCTTCGGTTGTTCCTCCCTCGAGCACGATGCGAACCTGCTCGAGCAGCGAAGTCTCATCCGGTGCATGAACACGATCGCGGTCAAGCGTGCGGCTGAAGTGATTTGAGGTTGCCACAAAAAGCTGCCACAGCATGTCCGCTTTCCACGGCGTCAGCGCTTCCGGGTTGACGGCGTGAATGTCGGCGTAGGTAAGCAAACACAGTCGTTGCAGGCGCTCTTGATTCCCGACGGTCGCCGCGAATCCCGACACAGTCGCTGGATCGAAAATATCACGCCGCTGCATCGTCGCAGACATATCGAGATGCCGCTCGATCAGGAAATGTACTTCCGCGACTTCCTCTTCCGAAAGTTTCAGTCGCTCAGCCGCGCTGGCCAGCGCCTCCAGGCTCCCCGCAACGTGGTTCTCGACGGGCATGCCCTTGCCCACGTCGTGCAACAACAACGCAAAAATCAAAAGATCGCGCCGGTCAACCGTTCGCCACAACGGCTGAAAATGTTCCGCGCGCTCGTCCGGAGGATCGGCCAGCTCCTGCAAATGCTCGATCGTACGCAACGAATGTTCATCCACCGTGTATCGATGATAAAAGTCGCGCACAACCAGCGAATCGATGCGGCTGAATTCCGGCAAGATCTCAGTCAGCAATCCCAGTCTCTGCATCGGCCGCAGTGCGAACCCGGGATAATCCGCTCCCAGCATCTCTCGCAAACCGCTCCAACTCACTTCGGCATTGCTCACAGTAAGTTCAGGGTGCTGCATGATGTACGCAATGCAGCGTTCAGCTTGCCGGCTCAGAGGAATTCCCGCACGCGCCGCTTCCGTAAGCATCGAAAAAATCTGCGACCGATCCGAAAGCGCCGGTTGATTCAACACCTCGAACATGCCGTCGCGAACGCCAAACGGCCTTCCGTTCGTCGGCTCGGTCTTTGGCCCACGAGCGACGTTAAAAATGCGCTGTCGAAACGTCTGCGGAACAAGCGCCTTCTGCTCCAAATATCGCAGCAGCAAACGATTCAGCGTGCGCGCATGCCGAAAGTAAAGCCGCATCCACTCCGCGGCATTTCGCGTCTCCGCATCCGAAACTCCGAGCGACCGCTCCGCAGCCGCGGCTTGAAGCTCATACGTCAACGTGTTGTCGTTTCGCCCGTTCGCGTAATGCAAGAAACAACGAATCGCGCTCAGAAAATCGACCGCGCCCGAAGCCAAATCCTCTTCCGCGGCAGTGATGTTCAGCGACTGCTTGTTCTCCGAAATCTGCCGCAACCAAGCCGCCGCCTGATAGTCGCGCAATCCACCCGGTGCATCCTTGACGTTCGGCTCGAGATGGAAAATCGTGTTCCCATACCGATTGAGCCGATCTTTCGTCAGCTTGTGCAACTGCGCCAGTAAGAACGGCCGCGCTGCCTTTTCCGACGTCGGCAGGACACGCGTATCGAGCCGGTTAAAAAGCTCGGTATCGCCGGCCAGAAAGCGCCGATCGAGTAGCGCAAGGTGAAACTCTATATTATCTTCCTCGATCCGCTTGCATTCCTCGATCGTCCGCCCCGCGGAGCTGACGCGAAAACCCATGTCCCAAAGGGTGCGCGAGAAATCCGAAATCAACGGACGGAAGGTCTGTTCCGCCTTTTCGGTGCCAAACAGAAACAAAATATCGAGGTCTGAATAAGGAAATAGCAGCCGACGTCCATAGCCACCGAGCGCCACCAGGCAGAGCCCCGACGAGCTCAGAGTATGCGTCTGAAGCGCATCCTCGAAAACCTGCTGCGTCTTTTGATCGGCCAACGCACACAACGCCAAAACCGTCTGGCGCGCGCTCACACCAGCTTCGAACTCTCGGCGGATACGTTGGCGTTCGTCGTCGGCTTGCGGGCCGAGGACAGACTGAGGGGTAACGGAACCTTGCATTTTGTTTACGGGTTGACCGAACAACAATCGGAGGCCGGGGCGGGCTGCAGTCGTCATCTCAGAGCGCGTTCTCTCCCCGCTCTTCGTTGCGAATCCTTATTGCCTCATCAACCCTCGATAGAAATATTTTACCGTCGCCGATCTTTCCTGTCTTTGCCGTCTTCAGGATCGTGTCCACAACGGTATTCACCAACTTGTCGGGCAAGACCATTTCCAACTTAATCTTTGGTAACAGATCGACCGTATACTCACGCCCACGATAGACCTCCGTGTGACCTTTTTGACGGCCGTGTCCGCGCACCTCGGTCACGGTCATGCCCTCGATTCCCGCCTCTCGCAAAGCATCCTTAACAGACTCGAACCGAGAGGGCTGAATGATCGCCTCAAGTTTCATCATGAAAATGTGCGCTCCCACATCCCGCGAGTCACAATCCTGTAGCGAAGATGTGCATGATCCCAAATGCAGCCAAACTCAAACTTTCACCAACCGGGGGCAACCTGCTTCCGTCGCGACTAGTCTACGTTACAGTTCCAGGTTGTACGCCTCTTCGCCGTGCTGCGTAATGTCCAAACCTTCAATCTCATGTTCTTCGCTCACGCGAATTCCCGTGATTAGGTCGGTCACCTTCAACAACACGATCGATCCGACGATTGCGAGGGCCCAGGCAATGGCTACTCCCACCAATTGATTACCGATCTGGCCCCAATGCCCATCGAGACCTCCCGTCGGCTTGCCAGCGCCAAAGATCGGGTTAATCGCTTGCTGCGCGAAGACGCCGGTAAGGATTGCGCCAATCGTTCCACCTGCCCCGTGTACGCCAAATGCATCCAGCGCATCGTCATACCCGAAAGCCGCCTTCACCTTCGTCACCATCAGGTAGCAGGCGATTCCCGCGATGAATCCGATCACCAGCGCCGACATCGGTCCGACGAATCCAGCCGCCGGCGTAATTGCGACAAGTCCCGCGACGGCTCCTGAAATTGCGCCCAACGCGCTCGGCCGCCCATTCTTGACCCATTCCGCCAGGCTCCAGCTTATCGCCGCCGCCGCCGTGGCGAAGTGCGTGGCGATGAAGGCGCTCGTCGCCAGCGAACTCGATGCCAGCGCGCTCCCCGCGTTGAATCCGAACCATCCAACCCACAAGAGGCACGCGCCCACAAAACTCAGCGTCAAACTATGAGGTGGCATCGGTTGCTTCGGGAATCCTGTGCGCTTTCCTATATAAAGAGCGCACACCAGCGCCGACACACCCGAACTGATGTGAACGACGGTCCCACCCGCAAAATCAAGACACGGGAACTTGCCGCCCAGCGCGGCGTTCAACAGCCCGCCCTTGCCCCACACCATGTGAGCCAGCGGCGTATACACGACGAAATACCACAGCGTCAAAAACAATACCGTGCCGCTGAACTTCATTCGCTCCGCGGTCGCGCCCGTGATCAGCGCCGGCGTAATGATCGCGAACATCAGCTGATAAATCATGAACGTCGATTGCGGAATGGTTCCTGCGTAATCGGGATTCGGCTCGGCGCCGACCCCGCGCAGCATCGCGTGTTCGAACCCACCGATCACCGGACCGTTCCCGCCAAACGCCAGGCTGTACCCAACCAGCGCCCACAGCACCGAAATCACCGCCATGAGCATGAAACTCTGCATCATGATCGCCAGCATGTTCTTGCGGCGAACCAGGCCGCCGTAAAACAGCGCCAGCCCGGGCCCGGTCATCATCAGAACCAGCGCGGCGCTTACCATCATCCATGAGTTGTCCGCAGAAGATTGCGCTGCCGTAACCCGTTGATCCAATTGGGCGAGCTTGTCGTTGAGAGCTTTCGAAGAATCTACGGAAGGTGAGGAAGAGCTAGCCGTGGGAGCGGCCGTTTGAGCGAACAGAGTTGCCGGGGCCGAAAATACGACAAGCAACACAGCCAATAAACAACAACATCGCAATACCGCAGGCTTCATAAGGCGTCCGCTCCGCTGCATCGATTCCGCTGTGAAGTCACACACAACCATGACTCTTGCCGACACCAAAGGCCGGTTTAACCGGGACAAGACGTGAAATCGAAAGCGAGATTATACGCGGCGGCTGGAATACAGGCCCTTTGAAATTTTCATCGAAGAAATCACTTTTTATGATGTTCGCGCAACGACGACTCTTGAATCTAAACGCAACTGTACAGCCCTAATTCTTCTCCACCGTGTCCTTTGTCTCCTTCGGCTTTCCGATCTTTTGCGAATCGTCGATCTGAAACAGGAGGAAGTTGCTGAAGGAATGCCGCCGGTGATAGCGATGTCCTGAGATGCTGCAATACCAGTCCGCACTTTTGGGCAGCCACATATTCGTGCCGGCGTTGGCGAACGCAACCGGTCCGTATTCGATCAATTGGTGATCCCGCATCAGTCGAATCTCCGGGATCGGCTTGATCATGTCCGATTCCATCGCCAGGATCTGCGACGTCTCCTCGTCGATCCACGCCCGGCCCTTCATCCCGACTGGATAGAATCGTCCATTTACGTGATAAACCAGCATTTCGCTATGGCTGTTCGCTTTCTGCTGGAAGTGGACGACCCAGGTCTTTCGCCCATTCCATGACCCGCCGCCCTCACACTTGAAGTCGTATTTCGGCTGGTAGTAGGGATGGAAAACAAGTACGAGTGTCGGCAGACCCACCGTTCCAAGGTGAGCAGGGAATTGCTGCACCGAAACCGACCCATCTCGATATTCCTGCACGTCCAGATCTTGTGCGCCGCTCTTTCGAATCTCGACCAGATAATTGTATTGCCGCGTCTCATGCGAAATCTGTAAGCCAAGCGGGCTTACTACAGTGTGGTCCATCTCTTCTGTCGCCGTGAACCGATCGACGTTTGAAACCAACTCTTCAATGCGCGCACCGACCTTCGCCGCGACTGAGTCCAGCGAGCACGCATTAGCCTCAGAATCAAAAACCAATTTCTCTTGATCGACATCCGGCGGCGCCCAATTCGTTTCTGTCGTTAGTGAGAGTGACGGCAGATCCGGTAGGTCGGCTGTTTCGGTCGCGGTGTCGTCGGAATCTCCAGAGATATGCAGCCCGGCTACGTCTGAACTCGATCCGTTTCCCGCGCCCGCTGGGATCACCGCCGACGCGAGCTCCACCTTCCCTTGCCCCGCTGGTGCATTCAACTTCTCAATCTCATGCTTGGCCGAGGCTACTCGCGAACCCTTGGGCTGCTCCTTCAAATATTGGTTGAACGTCGCCAGTGCCTCATCTCGCTGGTGCAGCGCCGCTTGCGCCTGCCCCATCAATAACAGGGAGCCCTCGGTTTTATCTTGCCCTGAGGCGTATGCCGCTTTGGCTTCTTCCAGCGCTTTATCGTAATCACGCATGTGGAACCACGCGACTCCCGCAAGGTAATGTGCCCTCCAAGCAGTCGGCCGCAACTGCAACCCTCGCTCAAGTGTTTCCGCAGCTTTCGTGTAATCCCGCTGCTGCATCTCCGCTTCGCCCAGCGCGAGCAAAGCCGAAGCGTGCGTCGGGGCTTCATCCACCGCCCTTTGCAGGTATTCGCGCGCCTCTGCCGAATTCCCGCGCCGCATGTACAACACTCCGACTAAATAATTCACGTCCGGATACTTAGGCGCCATGTCCTGCGCCTTCTTCAAATGTTGTTCGGCATCATTCAACTTGTTGACCTGCATCGCCTCCAGGCCCTTCTCCATCTCCTTGAGTGCCTTGGCTGGAGGTCCGCCCGCTTTTCCGCCCCCTTTCGCTAGGGGGCCATCGGGAACCATCAACACGCCGAACGCTTGATTCCGAACGCTCACCCGAATCTCTGCATCTTCCGTCACCGTTCGATAGCCCGGAGCGCTTACTTCGACGATGTATTCGCCCTCGATCAATCCAGGAAATTTCGCGAGGCCGGATTCATTTGTATTGATGGTTACGGTGAGAGGCGCCACTGTGGCGTTTTGTGTGGTTGTCCGCGTACCCGGACGAAGGACGACTTTCGCGCCGCTCGAAAACGGCCCGCCGGTTATTTCCATCACCTGGACGGAAATCTGCCCGCCCGCATCCGTCTCGGTAGGCATCGGCTGCGGTGGGAAGTAGATTTTCTGGGCTTGAATGACGGCAGGGGAAACAAAACAGACCGCAGCAAAACCCGTAACCACCAGAGACAAAGGCTTGCAAAGGCCCCGGACAAGCTTTCTCATTTGGAACCCACTTCAGAAAAGGTTTACTTCGCCTCAGTCCGACTACTTTCCGCCGATTGAGGCCTCCTGTCAACGGTCCCACAGTACCAGAAAGGACGAATAACTCGCGTCAGTGGCCGCTCCTTTCAGGACGGGCTTGTCACCAGCACCCATCATCGTATAATGCCCGTCCGGCGCTGTTGGATTTGCGATCGGCAGGAGCCAATTTGTGCTCCATGCCCGCCTTTCCGCCGGGTTCCCTTGCAACCTTGCCCGGGGTATCCTAGGAACATTCCTGCGCCTTTGAGCTCGGGGTCCGAGTTCCGGGTTTTAAGCCTGGGTTTTTGAGCTTAGTCAGTCGGAAGCGAATGAATCCGTGAGAGAAACTTGCCCATGACCGAACGCCTGCCCATGGAAATCGCTGTCCGCGAAAACAACGGCATCCATACGCTCGAAGTCCACGGCCGCCTTACCATCGGCGAGCCCAGCGAGCAGCTCACGGAACTCCTTCAGTCCGTCGTTCAGGGCGGAGGCCGCAAAGTCGTGGTCAATCTCAATGGCGTCCCGCAAATCGACAGTTCCGGCATCTCCGCACTCGTTCGTAGCTCGATTCAGCTCGCCCGCGAAGGTGGCGCGCTTCATCTGGTCTGCGGCAATGGCCGCGTCCGCGACGCCCTCACCGTAACGCGTCTCGTGGAAGCCATCCCGACCTTCGAGACCGATTCGTCGGCCACCGCCAGCTTCGTCTAGATTTTGGCCCGTCTTCGCGGCGCGGTAGGAGGTTCCGCATGACGTTTACTTCTCTTCGTCGTCCGCTTCGAGTCCTGGCGCTCGTCTTTCTTTCGAGCTTTGTTTTCTCCGTCTCAAGCTATGCCGCCACGCCCGTCGATCTCGACAGCCTCGCCGAAAAGCTCGCTCCTGAAATCGACAAAGCCGGCGTCAAATCCATCGCGGTTGTGGACTTCGTCTCCGCTGACGGCACGCCGATCGACCTCGGCTGGTACCTCGCCAACAAACTCTCCGATGGCATCGTACTCAAGAGTCCGGCAGTCCTGCTTGTTGACCGCACTCGCCTGCAACAACTCGGCCTCTCATCAGGTTCGGCTCTCTCCGCAGACGGCCTCAAGCGAATCGGTACCGCGTCAAGTGCCGACGCAATCGTTTCCGGCAAAATCGAAATCACTCCCGAAAAGTATCTGATCACCGCCACGCTGCTGAAAGCAGCCGATGGCGCGATCATCGCCTCCGTCGCTCACTCCTTGCCCCATTCTCGAATGCTTGATCTCCTCAGCCCGTCTGGCGATCACGGTGCCGGCGCCAAACCTGTGCGCGCCGGAGTCATGGGTGTCGGCGTTCCTGCTTGTCTCTACTGCCCCGTTCCAGCGAATACCGCTCAGTGGCGATCGAATCAGCCGCAAAACGTCATTCTCCAGGTGGTTATTTCCATAGCTGGTGCGGCGGAAAAAATCAGTGTTGTCAGGAGCCCCGGCTATTTGTTGAGCGAACGAGCCGTTGAAGCCGTGAGTGAATGGAAGTTTCGGCCCGCGCCAGGAGAAGACGGCAAGCCCACTACGGTTATCGTGCCAATTGAAGTCACATTCAAGACTTCTCGCACTTAAACGAGATCAAACGGTTTGAGCTACTTCGGGTAGGGGGTAACGACGCGGCCGTCAGCCGCCCTTCTTCAGCTCCGCCAGCACCAGCTTCGCCAATTCTTTCAGCGTCTCAAACACGCCTTGTCCGGTCACCGCTACGCCTTCCAGTACCGGCTCGCCCTTGCGCTGCAGCTGCTTCGTCAAATCCGGTATCGCCATCGCATTCGGCAGGTCGCGCTTGTTCAGCTGCAACACATACGGAATCGTGTCGAAATTCAGGTTGTGCTCTTTCAGGTGTTCCTGCAGGTTTTCCATCGTCTCGAAATTCGCATCCAGCCGTTCTTCCTGCGAATCCGCCACGAAAACCACGCCGTCCGCGCCCTTCAAAATCAGCTTGCGGCTGGCCTCATAAAACACCTGCCCAGGCACTGTATACAAATGAAACCGCGTTTTGAACCCGCGTACCGTCCCTAGGTCCAACGGCAAAAAGTCGAAAAACAGCGTCCGGTCCGTTTCCGTCGCCAGCGACACCATTTTCCCTTTTTGGTTCTGACCCGTATGATCATAGATCCACTGCAGGTTCGCGGTCTTTCCACCTAGACCCGGACCGTAGTAAACCAACTTGCAATTAATTTCGCGCGCGGGAAAGTTGATGAAGGGCACTTGTCCTGGCCATTCCTTGGTCGAGACTCAATTCAAAATTTATAGCACACGCAACTTGGACTGGCCAAACCTCACTCCGTCCGTCTGTTGCGAGTTCGATACGCTCATCTAGTTTCAGCGACTCCCCGCGCTTGCGGGAGAAAATTTTCGCTGCCTATGCGAACGTGATAACGCTTTGTGTATCAAACTAGTTACCCCGTCGTTGCGTTGACGCGCGGTAGTGGCTCTGTTACATTCGCGGCATGCCAAAGGCGCGCAAGCCCAATTCGGGAAATCCTGGGCGCTCCAAAAGTCCCACGCGCCATACAGCCAACCAATTGAAAAGAAAACCTTTAGCTCCAGCGCATCCTCCCCAGCGCGGCGGTGTCGAGCTCGTTGACCCTCGTGTCCAGGCTCAACTCAAGCTCTACGACGAAGCACTTTCTCTCTTCCACCAGCAGAAATTCGCCAAGGCCAAGGGCGAACTCGAAAAAGTTCTCGAAGGCCCCAGCAAAGAGCTCGCCGACCGCGCTCGCATGCACCTGAAAATCGCCGAGCAGCGTATGAAGCCGAGCCACGAGCAAAATCCCAAGACCGCCGACGAGCACTACCAGCGCGGTGTCGCCATGATGAACATTGGCCGCTGGGACGACGCGCGCGAAAGCCTCGACAAAGCGCGCAAAGCCTCGCCCAAAGCCGACTACGTCCATTACGCCCTCGCGGCACTGGACTGCCTGACCGGCGAAGCCGACTCCGCCATGAAAAATCTCAAAGTCGCGATCGATCTACGCCCCGAAAATCGCTATCACGCGCGCAATGACGAAGACTTCGCCTTCCTCCAGGAAGATCCTCGCTTCACCGAAATGCTCTACCCAGAGAAAGACGGCTCGGCCAACTGATTCGCTTTAGACGGCACAGGACTCCTGCCTGTGCGGATGTCGATTACGGGCACGCAACCTTGCATTGCAAGGGTCGACCGGAATCCGTAGCATATTCATACATTGGTTGCCGTCACGATCGTTGGGACCCCTGCCCGTCGCTGATAGCTATCCTGCTTTTGTGCTTTGTGATCTTATCCGCGCCGCGGCTCCTGACGCTGATGTGCCTTGAGACGTGCGTAGCGGGTGCAAAGTAGCGTGCAGAACCGTCGTTCGAAATCGCATCGTAACCCAATCGTGAAAAGACCTGCCCCCAAGCCTAAACGCACCGCGACAGGACTCAACGTCGTCGCCCTCGGCGGCGGCACCGGCCTATCCACTCTGCTGCGCGGCCTCAAAAATCTCGTCTCCCGCCGCCGCGACGAAATCAAAAGCGAACACCCGATCGCCAGCCTCACCGCCATCGTCACCGTCACCGACGACGGCGGCAGCTCCGGCCGCCTCCGCCGCGAAAATCGCATCCTCCCTCCCGGCGACATCCGCAACTGCATGGTCGCCCTCGGCCAGGACGAAGCCCTTCTCGGCCGCCTCTTTCAATATCGCTTCCACGCCGGCCGCGGCCTCATTGGCCACAATTTCGGCAACCTCTTCCTCGCCGCCCTCACTCACGTCACCGGCGACTTCGCCGAAGCTGTTCGCGTCAGCAGCAAAATTCTGGCGGTCCGCGGTCAAATCTTCCCTTCGACAATTTCCAACGTCTCCCTCGTCGCTACTCTCGAAGACGGCCGCCGCGTCCACGGCGAAACCAGCATCACTGCCAGCCGTAAGCGCATCAAGCGCCTCGCGCTTTCGCCTCGTAACGCGCGCCCCCTCCCCAAAGCGCTCGAAGCCATCCGCGAAGCCGACCTCATCCTCCTTGGCCCGGGCTCTCTCTACACGAGCATCCTTCCCAACTTGCTGATACCCGAGATCGCCAACGCTATCGGCAATTCGAAAGCTCCGCGGGTCTACGTCGCCAATCTCATGACGCAGCCCGGCGAAACTTCCGGCTACGCCCTCGCCGATCACCTCAAAGCGATTCGCGAACACTGCCCCCGCCGCCTCATCGACTGGGTCGTCGCGAATCGCCAGGCGGTCTCGCGCGAAGTCGCCAAGCGCTATCGCGCCGAAGGCGCCGAGCCCGTCACCATCGATCTCTACGCCCTCCAAAAGCTCGGCTACCGGGTCATCCTCGACAACCTCGTCGAAGAACACGGCGTCCTTCGCCATAACTCCGCCGCTTTGGCCCAACTCCTGTTCGAAGAATTCCTTTCCAAGCGCACGCCGGCCGAAACCCGCCGTTAGCCTGTCCGCTTTCGCAGTCGGCAATCCCGCGAGCGGTCATATCGTCGCCACTACTCCCAAGCTGTGCTTCCCTAAGTCCAAATCTTTCATCTACTTGGCAAATCCAGATCTGGGTTTCGACATGCACATTCACTCGCGCCGAAGCTTGCCCGGAGGTGTCCTTGCTTATCCAAAACCTGCGCTACGCCTTCCGCTTCATGCGCCAAAGTCCAGGCTTCACCGCCGTCATCGTCTTGACGCTCGCCCTCGGCATCGGCGCCAACACCGCCATCTTCTCAGTCGTCTACTCCGCGCTCCTTCGCCCCCTCCCGTATCGCAATCCCGGCGAGCTACTGTTCCTCGGCGAAGCTCGTGGTCAGTATTCATCGCCACAGGACATTGCGGCTTCCTACCCAGATTTTCGAGATTGGCAACGCACCTTGAAAACCTTTCAGTCTTTCGCCGCCTACGGGGGTGACGGCTTCATCCTCGACGCTGGCGGCGAACCCAAACTCGTCATCGCTACAAGCGTCACTTCGAACTTTTTCGCCACGCTCGGCGTCAAGCCCGCCCTCGGTCGTGATTTTGTCGACGGCGAGGATCAGCCCGACGGCCCGCACCTTGTTATTCTCAGCGACTCTTTCTGGCGCTCCCAGTTCGGTGCTCGGCCTGAAATCGTCGGCACTTCCATCCGCTTTGATGGCAAGCCTGTTACGATCGTGGGCGTCCTCCCACGCAATTTTGAATTCGCCGCGCGCAGCGCGCCCCTTTATGTGCCGCTGCACCCGCAGGGTTTCCTCACCCGCCGCAGTCTTCGCTGGCTTGGCGTCATTGGCCGATTGGCGCCGGGAGCCACACCCGATCAAGCGAAAGCGGAAATGACCACCATCTCCGCGCAACTCGCGCGCGCCTACCCGAAAGAGAATGACGCCATCTCCATCGTAATGACTTCGCTCCGCGATCGCATCGTCGGCAAAATTCGTCCCTTGCTGCTCGTCTTGCTCGGCGCCGTCGGTTTCGTTCTCCTCATCGCTTGTGCCAACGTTGCCAATCTCCTCCTCACGCGCTCCATTGCGCGCCGAAAAGAATTCGCCGTCCGCTCGGCTCTCGGTGCCACGCGCATCGATCTCGCCTCTCAACTCCTCACCGAGAGTCTGTTGCTCTCCTTCGTGGGCGCAGGCATCGGGCTCATCGCGGCTCAGTGGGGTGTCAGCCTGCTGCTCTCCGCTATTCCCGAATCGCAACTTCTCGCCATGCCTTATCTCCGCTCCGCCGGCGTCAGTTTCCCGGTCCTCGCATTCCTTTGCCTCATCACGCTTCTCACTGCGCTTTTGTTTGGCCTCGTTCCCGCGATCACCGCGGCGCGTTCCTCCCTTAACGACATCCTCAAAGACGAAACGCGCGGCGGAACCAGCACAAGTTATGCGCGCCTCCGCGGCTCGCTTGTCGTCGTTGAAATCGCGGTCACGCTGATTCTCCTCGTTGCCGGCAGCCTGATGCTGCAAAGTCTCAACGCTCTCCTGCGCCCCAATCACGGTTTCGATCCGCACAACGTTCTGACCTTCGACGTCAATCTGCCTGACAGTTCCTACCCCAGCGACAAGGACCATCCAGACAAGAATTCCTCCGCCGACAAATTCGGCCGCGAATTCCGCGAACGTCTCCGCAACACTCCAGGCGTCCTCGACGTTGCGTCCAGCACCGTTATTCCAGCTGGGGGCAATGGCTCGACAATTCGATTTCTCGTCGAAGGTCGCCCCAAACAATTGGGCCACGAAGACGAGTGCAACATCGCCGAAGTCAGCCGCAACTATTTCTCCACGCTGAAAATGCCCCTGCTTGAAGGGCGCTACTTCAGCGAAGACGATGCCCGGCCCGGCGCCGAGGAAGTTGTCATCGTCAGCCGCTCCTTCGCCAACTCCTATTTCCCCGGGGAAAGCGCCGTCGGCAAACGCGTCCGCTACACCTACAAGCCAGACTTGCCGTATCGCCGCATCATTGGCGTCGTTGCTGATGCCGCTCTGATCGATCTGGACCAGCCGCCGGCAGCCGTCGTCTTCGAACTCAACGAGCACAACGGCGACACCTACCTCAGCTACGTCGTGCGCACCAGCGGCGATCCGCTCGCCACCGTTGGCGCCGCGCGCGAAAATCTCCACAAACTCGATCCGCAGCTTCCGCTCATCCAGCCGCGCACGCTCGACCAAGTCGCGCAGCAAGCGCCATCCGTATTTTTGCGGAGCTATCCCTCACTTCTCATCGGCAGTTTCGCAGGCCTCGCCCTGATTCTCGCGGTGATCGGTTTGTACGGTGTGATTTCCTACTCGGTGATGCAACGCACGCGCGAAATCGGCATCCGCGTAGCCATGGGCGCCCAGCGCCCCGACGTTTTGCGCTTGGTTTTGCGCGAGGCCCTAACCACGGCAACGCTGGGCGTCTTGGCCGGCGTAGTGTTCGGCGTCTTCCTCACGCGCCTCATGAGTTCGCTGCTTTACGCCGTGAACCCCAACGACTGGCGCACGTTCCTGACCGTCTCCATCGTCCTTCTCTTCGTCGCCGTGGCCGCGTGCGCCATTCCCGCACTCCGCGCCACGCGCGTGGACCCGGTTATCGCTCTCCGCTACGAATAGCGCAGACGCGTGCGCGCGTTCTCCCGTCGAATCGGGTTCCCACTCTGTGCTCTCTGCGTCCCCACGGTGAATCTATTTTAGTAATGCGTCGCCATAAAACATGTAGGGGCGCAGCACGCTGCGCCCCAAGCACTACAAAACACAACCCTGAAATTTGAACTGCTTCGAGACTCCGTCCTAACTTCAGTCAACCTCCGCATCCGAACCAGTCACCGCCTCTTACATCGCCCACCGCAACAACACCCCACCCGTCGTGTACCCCGCTCCCACCGCCGCCAACAGCACTAAATCGCCCTTCTTCAATTTTCCCTGCGCGATCGCATCCCACATTCCCAGCGGAATCGTCCCAGCCGTCGTATTCCCATACCGATCGATATTTACCATCACCTTCGAATCGGGAACACCCAACCGCTCCTGCATCGCGCGAATAATTCTCAGATTCGCCTGGTGCGGCACCACCAATGCCAAGTCATCGCCTTTGAACCCGTTCCGCTCCAACAGCCCCGCCGCCAGTTCCGCCATCCGCCGCACGGCATACTTAAAAACCTGCGACCCATCCTGATGCACCACGTGCATGTTCTTATCGACAGTCTCGTGCGTCGAAGGATTCAACGACCCGCCGCCTGGCATATACAAATACGCTCCGCCCGACCCATCGATGTCATGCTGAAAATCCAGAATCCCCTCGCCGTCCTTCGCCGGCTCGAGTAACACCGCTCCGGCCCCGTCGCCAAACAACACGCACGTCGCCCGATCCTTGTAATCCAGAATCCGGCTCATCGAATCGCTGCCGATCACCAGCGCTTTTTTGTGCGTTCCCGCTCCGACAAATTGCGCGCCCACCGTCAGCGCGTAAGCAAACCCCGAGCACGCCGCCGACAAATCGAATCCCCACGCATTCTTCGCCCCAATGCGCTCCTGCACCAGGCACGCCGTCGCCGGAAAAAACATGTCCGGAGTCACGCTCGCCAGCACGATCAAATCGATTTCCGCCGGATCCGTATTCGTCTGCGCCAGCAGCAGCTTCGCCGCTTCCGTCGCCATGTCCGACGTTGCCTTGCCCGTCCCTACGATGTGCCGTTCGCGAATTCCCGTCCGCGTGCGAATCCATTCGTCGCTGGTATCAAGAATTTTCTCGAAATCTGCGTTGGTCATCACTTTCGGCGGAAGATATCCCGCGACGCCGGTAATCTTGGCCGCAATGCGATGGGGCATGGGACTCCTTGGAGTTCTTCAAGCCGTGCAAGGACACCAAATTCTATGCGATGCCGCCAACACGTGACAACAAGTGTCACAATCGTCGCAGTCAATCCATCAGCAAAATGTGTCTCTTCGCCTCGCTCAACGCGTAGGTCACTCGGCAGGAAGAATCTCGTATCGCCACTTAAGCGACGCCGTCTTCTTCAACATCGCCGACACCGAACAATACTTCCCCTCGCTCAACTCAATCGCGTGCTTCACTGCCGCATCATCCAACTCCCCGCGCAACTGATACACCAACTCAAACTTAGTCCAGACCTGCGGAGGATCCGCCGCTCTCTCCCCTGAACAAACCACATTCAGCGACTCCAGCTTCTGCCGCTTCTTACCCAGAATGATCACGATGTCCGTCGCCGTGCACGCCCCCAGCGCCATCAGCAACATCTCCATCGGCCCCATCGCCGTATTTGACTTCCGATCCGAATCGATCGTAACCGCATGCCCCGACGGCCCCGTCGCCACAAATCTCTCATCCCCAATCCACTTCACATTCGCCGTCTGCATCGCGCGTCTCCACAAATTTCAAAATCAGAATAGCAGGGAACTAGCATTCATCCAGTCACGACAAGCCAGCACAAACATGTAGGGGCGCAGCACGCTGCGCCCCAAACGCCCAGACCGCAGATTTCGGAGAGACTTTTTCCCAGGGGTCAGCTACAGCGTCAACACCCAAACCTCCGCCGTCAAATTCTTGCTGAAACTGTGATGCTCCTTCTTCTCCACCACCCGAAATCCCGCCTTCTCATAAACATGTCGCGCCGCATCCAGCTCACTCTGCGTCCACAAAACAATCTTCTCGTACCCAGCCTGCCGCGCAAACCGCACACACTCAGCCACCAGCCGCCCGCCAATGCCCAATCCCCGCGCACTCGGCTCTACATATAACAGCCGCAATTTCGCCGTCTTCTCCGCCTCTTTCACCAAAAACACCGACCCGACAATCTCTTCATCCTTCTCCGCAATCCAGCATCGTTCCCGCTTCGCATCAAGATTCTGAACGAACTTCGCCACAATCTCCGCGCACAGCGCTTCAAATCGCTCGTCGTACCCATATTCCTGCCAGTACAGCGCTCCCTGCCGGTGGACGATCCAGCCCATGTCCCCGACCTGCGGCGGCCGCAGTACATACCCCGTCGGCTTTGCTCGTTCGGCTCTCACGCCGCCACCGCCAAGCAAATACTCGACGGTCTGCATCGCATCCACGAGTTGCCGTCTCTTCGGTTCCGGCAGCGTCGCAATCATCTTTCCCACTTGCTCGCTCGACCTCGCCTCCAGCGGCGCAAACGCCTTCCTCCCAGCCGCCGTCAGCGTCAAAATACTCTGCCGTCGGTCAGTCGGCGCCGGCGTCTTCGTGATCAGTCTTTTCTTTTCAAACGAGCTGAGAATCCGGCTCAAGTATCCCGCGTCGAGAGACAGCGCCGCCCCAATCGCCGCCGCAGTCGACTCGCGCTCGTGCGCCAGCTCGTACAGCACCCGCCCCTCGGTCAGCGAAAAATCCGTCCCGAGGAATTCTTCCTGTAGCAACCCAATCTTCCGCGTATAAAACCTGCTGAACCGCCGCATGGCCTCGACGTAACGGTCCGCCCCGTCCGCGCGCCCGCTTACGCGCGCCCGCTCGCCCCGATTCTTGGCCTTCGCAGTCTGTGCTGGCATCGGCGACCTCCGAATCCGGAAAACCGCAATCGATGCCATTGTCATAAATATAGTTGACAGAGTCAAGTATCGCGAAGTTCCGGCTTTAACTCCCCCCTCGTCTTGTCGCGCTCACTACCACCCGCCTCAACCGTCGAATTTTAGCAAGCAGCACGTCGGCCGCTTTTTGCATCGTTGTGACGCCGCAATGACAAGCCTTCACGCCCGCCACGCCACCATGTTGATTCGAATCGAATTTTACCCCGCGCCCAAAGAGACGAGATGAAACGACTTCCGAATTCACCCACGCGCCCGCTCAAGCCGGCCGCACAACTCGACCCATTAATTCTCCGCGCCCAGCGCGGCGACGCCTCCGCGTTCGAATCCCTCTTTCGCCAGCATTCTCGCCGCGTCTACGGCCTCTGCCTTCGCATGGTCAGCGATCCGTTTGAAGCCGAGGACCTCGCCCAGGAAGCCTTCCTCCAACTTTTCCGTAAGATCCACACCTTCCGCGGCGAATCCGCCTTCTCCTCCTGGCTTCATCGCCTCACCGCAAACGTCGTCCTCATGAGCTTTCGCAAAAAGAAAGCCCATCTCACATCTCTCGACGAAATCACGAGGGTGAACGACGACGACTCAGGCCAGAAGCTCGAAATCGGCGAAGCCGATGTGCGGCTGACGGGCATGTTCGACCGTGTCAATCTTCAATCCGCGATTGACAGTCTTCCGGAAGGTTACAAGCGGATGTTCCTGCTCCACGACCTGCACGGCTACGAACACAACGAAATCGCTCAAATCCTCGATTGCAGCATCGGCAACTCAAAATCTCAGGTCCACAAAGCCCGCAAACGCCTCCGCGAAGTCCTCCGCAAAGCGGATCGCTACAAATCCCGCGGCACAAATCTCACCCGCCACCGCCAACTCGCGGTAGCCGGCTAGCCACGGCGTCGCTCCGACTCGCGATCCAATGCTCTCTGCCGCGATCCCATTGTAGGGGCGGGGCTTGCCCCGCCCGACCGATGCGTCTTGTCTCGATGCGTCGCGGAGCCATGCAATCCACGCCATCATGCAAACAGGGGAGAAATCGCAATCAGCACCAGCACGATTAACAAACACACCCGCCGCACTCGCTTCATATCGAATCTCTCACAGGAATTTTCGCGCAGTGAAGTGGGAACACGACGAAAGCCATCCAGGCAAACAACACTTGCAATCTCTGACGTCTCAAATCCCGTAAGGATAGCCACGCTGCAAAGTAGCGAGAAGTGTAGGGGCGCAGCATGCTGCACCCCAAGTCCGCAAGATGTAAGCTGTGATGCCGCGATCTAGAACTTTACCGGGGATAAATCAGGACAATCGAGACCAGCACTCCGGCCCTACGAATTCCTCACCAGCGTCGCCACTTCAATCACCGGGTTCGGCAACTGCCGCATCGTCCGCACAAACAACTCCACAATCCGTCCATCAAACTGCGCATTCGCGCACCGCACCAGCTCGTTCAACGCATCTTCCGCCGCGCGTGCCTTCTTGTAAGTCCGGTCGCTCGTAATCGTGTCAAACGCATCCGCCACCGCAATAATCCGCGCCCCCAGCGGAATCCGCTCCGCCGCCAGCGCATCCGGATACCCTGACCCATCGAAATATTCGTGATGGTGCAGCACCATCTCCCGCACACGCGCGAGCGGCGCCAGCGGATCCAGTATCTTCGCGCCAAACGTCACGTGCGACTTCATCGTCTCCCACTCATCCGGATTTAGCGGCCCATTCTTGTTCAAAATATTTTCCGGAATCGCCACTTTCCCGATGTCGTGCAGCACGCCGCCCAGCCGAATCTCCTCGATCTCCGCGTCGCCCATCCCCATCTGCTCCGCGATCAACGCCGCGTACGCCGAAACCTTTTGTGAATGCCCTTGCGTGTAGTGATCCTTCGCATCGATCGCAAACGCCAGCGACGTCACCGTGTCCAGCACCGCTTGCGGCAGCGCCCCCGCCTTCTCCGGCTGACCCGGTTCCGCCGCAACCTCTGTGGTCGCCAGCGACTCCGTAAACTGTTTCAGCCGCGAATAAATCTCCTCAAACGCCTCCGGCCCCGTCGAAAACAATCGCTTCAGCGTCACGCCCAGATACGCTTCCAGCACGTCCCGCTTCCACTTCTTCGCTTCGTTCGGATCGAAATGATCCGCCGTCGAAACCGCATTCCCGCCCTGATGCTTCGACAAGTACATCGACGCATCCGCCACCTGAATCAATTCCTGCGGCGTCGATCCGTGCAGCGGATAGCACGCGATTCCAAAGCTCGCGCTGATATTTTTCTCTCGCAACAGTGGATCGGCCGAAACCCACCCGCGCAGCTTCGTCGCCAGTTGTCGCGCATGCTCCATGTTTGTTTCCGGCATCAACATCACGAACTCATCGCCGCCATACCGCGCCACAACATCCGACCGCCGGCAATTCGCTTCCAGAATATGCCCGACGCGCTGCAGCACCAGGTCGCCTTCAAGGTGCCCGTAAAAATCGTTCACAAACTTGAACCGATCCAGATCCATCAGCACCAGCGCAAACGCCCGCCCTGCGCGCGTCGACCTCTTCCATTCCGCCGACAGCGACTCCATGAAGAATCGGTGCGTCTTCACGCCCGTCAATCCGTCCGTGATCGCCTGTTCTTGCGCCTTCTGGAACGACAGCGCGTTGTGATACGCGCCCGCGATCAAGTCCGCCAGCGTCCGCAGCAGCAAAACCTCTTCTTCAGAAAAATCCGTGTGCTTCGATGACTCCACATACAGCACGCCGTGCAGTTGCTCCGCATAAAAAATCGGCAACGCGATCGCCGCCGTCGAATCCGGCAGCATCGGCTTCAGTCCCGGATCGCTGGTCGCCGACGCCGTCGTGAACGCCGCCATGTGCCCCGTCCGCGCCACCTGTCCGACCAATCCTGTCCCAAGCGCCACGCGACTCGCCAGCATCCCTCGCCGCGCCCCGCCTTCCGCCCGAATCTCCAGCTCACGCGTCGAATAATCAAGCACGCCAATCCCGATGTGATCGTGCGTCAATCCCTCTTCCAGCTGCTCCGTGATCTTCGCCAGCATTTCGTCCGGATTCAGCGTCGCAATCGCATTCTTCGAAATCGTATTCAGCAGCGCCAAATGCCGCGCCTTCGTCCGCTCTTCGTTAAACAACCGCGCATTCTCGATCGCGATGCTCGCCTCGCTCGCAAGCACGCGCATCAGTTCCAGATGCCCCTCATCGAACGCGTGATCGTGATCCGAGAAGACTCCCATCGCCCCGATCGCGTGGTCATACGCCACCAGCGGCACAACGCAGATGCATCCCTTCGTCCGAATCGGCACCACTCCGAACTTCTTCGCTTCTTCCAAAAAATTCTCGCGAATCAAAACCGGCTGCCGCGTGCGAATCACATACTCGTTCAAGTGATTCCCCGCAGGCCGTGTCCGCTTCGGCATCCGCATCCCATCGATCATTTCCAGATCGAACACGATCTCTTCATTCAGCGGATCGAGCTCCACGATATAAAAATTCTCCACCGCAAATAGCCGCCGCAACTCTTCCCAAATCTTGTTCAGCAAATCTTCTTTGTTCAGCGTCGAGCTCAGCGCGCGCCCAATCTCATTCAGCACGTGCAGCTCTTCCGATCGCCGCGAAGTCTGCTGTACCAGATAACTATTCTCCACCGCCATCCCGATCTGATGACCGAGCGCCAGTAACAACCGCAATTCCGCCGGCGTAAATCTCCGATTGTCCGGCGTCCCCAGCAGCAAAACGCCAAACGCCTGCTCCTTCGCCTGCAAACTGATCACGACCACGCTGCGCAATCCCTGCGCCAGTCCCAACTGCCGGAATCGCCGAATCGACTCGTCCTTCTCCAGCGCCGCCAGCGACGCATCGCGCAAATCACGAAATCCCAGCAATCCGCCCATGCGCGACACAAGCCCGACCAGATAATCGTCGAGTCCTTCTTCCTGCGCCACGCGGCAAAAATCATCATTCAATCCCGCCGCCACCACCGACGTCGGCCCTTGCGGATCGCCGTGATGCAAAAACAGCGCTCCCGCCGGCAATCGCACTACACCCAGAACCCGATCCAGCGCCTGCGATAACAT